>Ga0210409_10000439_pt1 | contig 69662 bp, 48 predicted proteins | sample IncBWH17MmetaG_FD_161649 | JGI IMG/M metagenome (GOLD analysis project Ga0210409, IMG submission 161649) | Forest soil microbial communities from Barre Woods Harvard Forest LTER site, Petersham, Massachusetts, United States - Inc-BW-H-17-M | ecosystem: Environmental > Terrestrial > Soil >... | reverse complement strand
TGATCCTTCCGCACCCGCTCCTCCGGCGACAAATAACTGAAGATGTGATTCTGCTGCCGATCGTCTCCGCGCATGCCTTCTCGTACCATACTGGCCTGTGGATTAGAAGTAGTTTTTCAGCAGCCTGTTAGGCCCATCCGCATAAGAATCGGCATAGTAACCGCGGCGATAAGAAAGCTTGTACTTCTCGTGTTTCAGCTTGACTTCGATCTTGCGGTATTTGCCGTCTATTTTCCTGTTGCTGGGTGTGTAGGTAAGCGTGTAGTACAGAGATCCGTCATTCACGGCTCGTGTGATGGCGAGCGCCAGATCGTTGGTGTTGTAGAAGGCTTCCCCACCGGTGTCTTTAGCGAGTTGCGCCATCGCGAACTGGGTAAGATTTTCGGATCTCTCGGAGGAACGACCAGCATTCTGGGCTTCGTAGGTGGGGTCACCGCGAAGACCCGCGGCGGATACGGGATAAATAGAAATTTGATGGGTGGTGAGGATGTCGCCGGTCTTTTGCAATTCTCCCCCGTAGTCGTGGGGCAAACCGCCTTCAGGGAAAAAGGCGATGGGAAATGAATCGGCGAACCAGATGACATTCTTGCGCCCGGGAATTGTAGAGAGATAGCGGGCGAGTTGCTGGAAGGCCTGCAAAGTAATGCGGATGCGTTTGCTTGTGTCCGAGGCGGCGTGTTCGGCCATTTCCGTGCGAACAGCTTCGATCGTTACCGGAGCTGTGTTGTTCATTTGCATCAGCTCGATCGTGGTCTGCTCAGCCGAGTTCTTGGAATCAGTAGGCAACAGCGGAGAGGGTTGCGTAGCGGCGGCGCCCTTGGATGTATTGAGTGCGGCCTGAAGCTCGGCGAGATCAGACGTGAATCCCTGGATAATATGCAGGCCGGATGTGAGAACGAAGACCGCCAGCGGCGTATTAGAAGGAAGGGATTGGAGATACTTCGTGATTTCGGACCGGACGTAAACCTGATCCTGCGGCTGCGTGTTGAGCCAGTCCAGCACTAGGACGTTTACGGAGTCAGGGAGCTGAACCGGCTGAAAATTGCTGAAGATGTGCGGCGGCATCCACGGACTCTTCACGGGCGCGGTGGGGGTGCTCTTGTGCTCCTCAAAAAAGGAGATGGTTTGGGGTGCGCCGTTCTCGAAGACCAGGACGTCGCTCTTTTCCAGATTCGGAACGGCATTGCCTTTGCCGTCGGTAACGACAAGATCCACCAGGACGATCCGTGTTTCGGCCTTGAAGGAGGGAACGGATTGCTCCTGCGAGCAGAGAGGAACAACCGTTAAAGCAAAAAGGAAGAAGGTAGCCCGGAGGCGGAGCGACATGGGGGTACGCCCGGGTGCAGACTTTATCACACAGAACCGCTGATCTGCGGGATCCGCTGGTGGATTTCCGTCGGCACTGGTCGTAGACAATCCCTTGGAAGACTATCGTCGGCTGATGTTCATTTTGTTAGATCACGAAAGCGGCGATCCGGCGAGCCTTTGGCGTGTACAGAATCAAATGGGACCCTGGGGTCTTTTACGCAGGCTCCGTGGCGATCGCCTAATTTCTCGCGACGGGCAGTACCCGAACAGGCGTTGCTTTGCCGTGATACTCGATTGTGACGTCCGGCGGCGAACTCGATGTGATCCCCGCTCCGTGTCCCTCTCTCACGATCACGGCGTGAAATGTTCTGTGCTCGAGCATTCCGGGAAAACTGCCGTGACGATCTCCGATCGTGAGCCTTCGAGATTTCTCGTCCCAATGAAAAGGAATAACGGAGTAGGCTCCGTGCTCATAGTCATAATTGTCGCCCCCGTCTTCGTAAAGATTGAAGTCTCCGTTTGCTCCGGGATAGATTCGAATCTCAATGGGATCCGCTTTGGCCGTGGCTGATTCCGCTCGTGGGCCAATCGGAACGATCGAGCCAGCCCTGCCATAGATCGGAATCCTATCCAGCGGAGCGTCGGCAGTAATGGTTTGCCCGCCGCTCATGCGTTTGCCCGTCCAGAAGTCCACCCACTCAACTCCCGCTGGCAAATATAGCTGTCGCTGCGTCATCCCTTCGGAAGTCACAGGATTGATCAATAACGCGGGACCAAACACGAACTGATCCGAGACTCCTCGCGCTCCTGGGTCCGAAGAAAACTCCAGGGGAAGCGCCCGCATCAGCGTTTCGCCTCTGTTGGTAACTCCCCAGGCAGCGGAATAGATATACGGCAACAGGCGATAGCGCAATTCGTCGTATTGTGTGAGGACCCTTTCGACTTCATTTCCGTAATTCCAAAGTTCCGCGTTCGATTTGTATCCGTGAACACGGAATATCGGACAGAACGCACCGTATTGAAACCAACGAATCAGCAGTTGATGGTACGCGTCCGACGTATATTGATCATCTGGCCGGAAGAATCCGCCAATGTCGGTGGTCCAATAGGGCAACCCTGACATGCTGAAGCTCAGGCCCGCGGCGATTTGTCGTCTTAGCGTAATCCAGTTCGCGGTGATGTCCCCTGACCAGGACGCGGCGGCATTTCTTTGTTGTCCGGCGAAAGCCGAGCGCGTCAGAATCACAACACGCTTGCGATCTGTCGTTGCGCGTTGGCCTTCGTAGATGGCCTTGGTGACGTATAGCGGGTATGCGTTGCGCACCGATTCGCCGCTGCCCAGGAACGTCTGCCTGCCCTTTAACACATCGAACTCCGGCTCAGACGCGTCCATCCACCAGCCATCGATTCCGTCCTGAAAAAGTCCATGCTTCAGCTCTGACCAAAAAGCGGCTTGAGCCTTCGGATTGAAGAAATCTGTCCAGGGAGTTCCCGGAATCAGTAGCGATTGAGCGGACATTCTCTGGTAAACGTCTGTATCTTCGCCAAACTTCGACCAGACAGAAATCATCATGTGCAGGTCATTGCTATGAAGTTGGTCCAGCATCTGCTTAGGCTGCGGATAATAGCCCTCGTCGAACTTCATTGCATTCCAGCCGTACTTTCCCCAGTACTGCCAGTCTTGGACCAACACATCCACCGGAATTTGTCGCTTACGGAATTCGGCAGCCGTGTCGAGAATCTCTTGCTGACTGTGATACCGCTCACGGCATTGCCAATATCCGTAGGCCCACTTGGGAAACAGCGGTGCTTCGCCGGTGAGTTGGCGGTAATCGGCAATGACACGATTTAGATCAGGACCGTAGAAGAAGTAGTAGTCAATCGCTTGCCCCACCTCAGAACGAAAAGTTGTAGTGTCCGCTGGAGGCCGGGCTGCCAATTGCACGCCTCCAGGCCCACCCCGCGCCGAGATGTCGTACTCCTTGTTGCCCTCGAGCTCCACAACACCAGATGCCGACGTAGGAGTCCAGATGTTCTGCAAATCGATCACGTGCTGCTCGTTTACTTCCAGCGCGAGCTGATTTCTGTTGTCGCTGGTGAGCACGAAGCCGTACATTCCCTTCGATCCAGTCGTAAACTTTCCTTTCCCGGTGCTTGGATCGATCGCAATCGACTGATCAGCAGGGTTGAAATCGGTAAGAGAGGCATTGTTCCAAAGGACACCATAGCCCTTACTTGACAGCAAAAATGGAATCGAGATGGTCGTGTTCGCCTGAGAGAGGCGAATTGGAACTCCACGGAGATTGAAAATACCTTCTTGATGCTGACCCAGGCCATACAAGGCCTCGTCGGAGGGCGAAAGGAAGCTCTGTTGTACCTGCCAATTCTTTGTTTCGAATACAGACGGGACATCGAAGGATTTGCCGCCCAGCTTGGTTTCCGCCAATAGAGTCTTCCCGTCTTTAGAGAAGAAACTCACCGCGCCACTGGCCGAGTCGACTGTTACTGTGATTGCGGGGGTCGAAACCGTCGCTCTCGTCTTCCCAACGTCAACCTGAACAGTTTTTGCACGGCACGGTTGCGTAACGATTGGAACATTGGGGGTAGGGATGTCCGAAGTGCGGCTGGCCACAATGTGCACGACGCGATCCCCACACGCCTCAATCCGCATGGCTCCGCCCACTGTTTGGAGGGTGACACCGTAGGAATCGGTATGAGATCCCCTGATAGCGAATTGAGATTCACTTGCAGTCGAAGCGGTAGAAACAGCAATGAGAGAGAACAGGGCAAGGAGACGGCGTTGGACGATCATTTTTGTTCGTTGTACTGATTGTCCTTTCAACAATTGGTGGAGAAAATCGCTAGGTGCCGAAATTCCGGAAGCGCGAAGGCCTGATCGGCTACTGAGACTCGCTGTTGTCTTGGCCTTCTTGCATCGCAACCGTCGCTCTATTCAACTCTTGGCTTTGCAGTCGTTTCGACACGTCAAAGGCTTGTTTCGCCGAATCGCGATTCCCGATTTTCAAATAGAGCCGGGCAATCTGATAATGAACCGCTCCGTCATTGTCATCGGCTAGCGCGAGCTTTAATTCCACAATTGCCTGTTCTGTACGACCGGTCTGCGCATAAACTTTGCCGAGCAATGCATGCACATGCGGAACGTACTCAGGCTTGGTGTTGAGACTCTTATTAAGGTATGGCTCAGCTCCGGCAAAATCATTGCGAGCACAAAGGATTTCACCCATCACAGCGTTGAGCTCTGGATCATCAGGGCTGTTCTTCAAAGCACCTTGCGCTAGACGAAGAGCTTCGTCCACTTGGTCATCTCCAAGCAGTGCCAAAGACAAACCGAATATCGCGCCGCTGTCCTCAGGCTGAAGCTCCAGTGCCTTGCGGTATTCCCGTGAGGCATCTGCGAAGGATTTTCGTTGACGGTAAAGATCTCCCAACAGAACATGCAACTTCGTGGAGCCCGAATCCATATTGCTGGCGTGTGCCAGAGCCTCTGTCGCGAGTCTTTGTGCTGATTTTGTTTCCCAGTACAGTCCTTCGGCTTCTCTCGCAGGAGTCAGTGCCATCTTCGCGGCTGCATCAAAGGCGTGCCGGTAGACCCCAGTTGAATACGCACAGAAGGCCAGTGTGCGGAGGTCACTAGCAGAGAGTTTCTGAAGACGTGAAGACAGTAGATCGCTACATTCCCGGTACTTTCCTTTGGCGCATATGGCAAACAATTCTGCCGGCTTCCCTACTCGGGCCACGGTTGGAGACGTGGAACTCTCATCATTGAACGCTGTAGCCGTCAAAGGGAAGCTTCCGTCGTCTGCACCAAGTCGAAACAACGCTAGCAACTGGGTTGGAGCGTCTCGCTTCTCCTGGTGTTCTTCCAAAATGCGTTGCAACTCTGCACGCTTCGGTTGAGGCAATTCAGCGTTGAACAATTTTGCGTTCGTTCGAAGAAAGCCGGTGTCGGATGTCCAGATCGCCTCGATTTCCTTCGCAGCCTGCTCGGTCGCGCCTTGCTCAAGATGAAGCCGCGCCAAGCCCAGCTTCGCCAAGAGGGACCCCGGCGAGGACCTAAGCTCAGCATCGAACTCTCGTTCCGCGCCCGGGAGATCATGCCGATTTAACAACACGAAACCGTAACTTGCGTGCGTTCCTGGAGGAAATTGTGGAGACGCCAAAGCCTTGTCGTATGCTTGGGCGGCTTGAATGAACGCATGCTGTTCGGAAAAATTATCCGCCACCAAGACTTGGAAATACGGCGAATCCTTGTGCCGTGCCAGCAAAACGCGAGCGTCAGCCTCAACCTGTTCCAGATAACTCACGCCGAGGTGGTACCAGATATCCGCATCACGTGGATCAGCCTGCGCCGCCCGTAAATAGGCAGCAATGGCAAGACGCGTGTTCCCAACACCGGCGTACGCGTGGGCAAGGCTCAGCTGCGCGTGAATGTCATCTGGTTTGGAAAGCGAAGCTCTCTTGAGGTAGGGAACCGCCTCACTGAAACGTTTCAGCTTCACATACTCGCGGCCAAGAAAGAGGTTCGGAACGAACAATTCAGGTTTCAATCGAATTGCTTGGTGGAAGGCCTCGATCGCTTGCTCATCCTTGCCGATCTGGTAGGACATCAATCCGAAATTCGCCTGTAGTTCGGCGATTTCTGGATGGATACCTGCAGCTTGTCGATAGAACTCTGAGGCAGCTTGAAAGTCACTCCTGGCCTGGGCTTGTTGCGCCGAAGCCAGGAGGGTTTCGAAATCCAATGGCTGTTGCGAGTATGCAGCGCCTGCGAATACACAGACTATAAGACATAAAACCGCGACGAGGATCCCGGGTTTCCGCACACATCACCAATAGAATCTCAACGCCGCCTGCATGAGCCTGGGTGTCCAAGTTTCATTGATGGTTCCGAATCCGGGCCCCATGAAGGTGTTCGGGCTGTAGAAGTTGGTGTGGTTGAAGGCATTGAACATATCCAGGCGGAACTGAAGCCGGTATCGTTCTTCAATTGGAAAGAACTTCTGAATACCGAGATCCCAGTTGTTATAGTGAGGCGCGCGCAGATCGGAGAAGTATCGTGGCGCATCGCCGAGGGTCCATGGCGCCGCCACCGCGAAGGCCGAAGTGTTGAACCACTCCAAACGGGTGGGATGCCCAATGTGATAATTCCCAACGATATCCACATGTTGGCCCGCGCCGAAATAGTCGAGTCCATTCCCAGAGCTACTAATTGACAACGGAAAGCCCTGCTTGAAGGTAAAGATCCCAGAGGTCTGCCAACCGCCGAGGATCTGATTTGCTACTCCGTTCATATCGGAACCGAACTTCTTACCCTTTCCGACCGGAAGTTCGTACACATAGCTCAGAACCAGGCTGTTGGGAGTGTCCGTCGGATCGACTGATTTCTCAGCAGCCAGGTTGTAAACGTTGCGAATGTTCTCTGCAGAAGCATTGGCCCAGCTTTCAGGCCCGCTAACATTGTCGATAAATTTTGAGAACGTGTAGGACGCCAGCAACGTTAGACCCTCGGATACTCGGTGGGTGTATTTCACGTCCAGTGCGTTATAGTGCGATCCGCCCGCCGGATCCTGAGTCTCATTAATATCGCAGAATTCGGGATGCGGCCTGAGAAGTTGGCCTTGTGCCACTGTGGGTTGATCGAGGCTGCAACCGCTGGAAGTGATGTGGCCCTGGAAAGGGTTCGGAACCTGAGTGAGTAATGCATTGCCCATCGAGAAGTATTTCGGATCAATCTGATTGAGATTCAAGCCACCCGCGATGGTGTGCACAGTGTGATTGCCCACATACGTAATGTCGAGCACATCGTTTGGAGTGGGCGCGTACTGAACGCCATACATCCATTGTTCGCCGTAGTAAGTCTTGCGGCCTCGGTCCACGGCGCTGGTGCTGAAGCCGACATTGGTCAGACCAGCTAGCGAGTTCCCCACGATCGGGACCGGGCCATTGGGATATGCGTTACTCAGCGTACACCCCGCACAGGGCGATATTCCGCCATTCGTCGAAGCGATGTAAGGGGTGAAGGAGCTGTACCCGATAATATTTGGGCTATTCAGGAACTGGTTCGGGAAAAAGACGCCAAAGCCTCCCCGCATCACCAGCTTAGGCATGAGTTGATACGCAAAACCGAGTCGCGGCGCGAAATGCTTGAAATTCGTATCGTATTGGCCCCGGTTACTCGAATTGGCGAACACGACCTCACCCGTGTAATTCTGGCCAACCGCCGAGCTAATGGGATTGATGGCGTTGTACTTAAACGTTGCCAACCGATTGTATCGATCCGTTATCGGTTTCTGCACTTCCCAACGCAGACCGATATTTAAAGTGAGCTTTTGGGTCACTTTCCAGTCGTCCTGCAAATAAGTCCCATAAAGCCAGGTACGGGAAACGTTAAAGACATTCACACCGGTTCCATAGGCACCTACGCCGTTGCCCGGAAAAGCAGGCACGCCCACCAGCATCGATGCGATGGTATTGCCGGTTGCCGCCGTCAACGTCGGATTCGTCGGATCGGGACCGGCCGTAAACAGATTGTTGAAGGTGAACGTCGTGGGAGCGATGCGGCCGCCGTTCTCATCAATTGCGACCTGCATGTATCCGAACGATAACTGGTGCTTTCCCCTCACGTTGACGAAATCCACGGAGCCACTGGCGGCGCTCCGAGGAAATCTGGCCTCCCCCGCCCCCTGCAGCGGGCCTTCGCTCAAGTACCCGGACGCATTGATGACCGGGAATTGCGCGGAGTTCTCATCGATGAAAGTGGGCAAGCCGAGGGATGACGGCTTAAAGCCAGCACTTTGCATGTTGTTGCCCTCAATCCACTTCATTCCGCCCAGATTCACGCTCATAGTGAGAGTCGGACTGAAGACCTGGCTCACGCCAACCGCGATATTCCAACGATTGTTGGGGTTTATCTGCCCCGGCCCGGCGGGATTGGTTGGCCCGAAATAGTCCGGCGATTCGCCTTTGGATTCCTTCTTGTATGAGAAACGTCCGTAGAGGCGGGTTTTATCGCTGAAATTGTGATCAATGCGACCGCTAAACTCGTCCGAATTGTTTGGAGCAAGCCCCGTGGCGCTCCAGTTATTCGTCAGTCCCCCGCTCAGCGGTTGTGGGTAAAAATTGATGAGCTTCTGTCCCACAGCGTTGATGAGCGACCCACCCGTATACGGGGATACATACGTCGCCAAATTATTTCCTGGGATCGGGTCACGAATGTAACCGCCACCGAGAGGGCGTGTGCTGAACGGATCATAGAGCTGACCACTGAAAATCGGTCTACCGAGCGCGTCGGTTCCAATCTGCGGCCCCAGAAGCGCCGAGAAGTCCCCACTTCGAAAAGCGGCAGTCGGCACAGTGCTGAGAGATGCGGCAAGGGGATCGTTTTCGCGATGCCCCTCATATTGAAAGAACCAGAAAGTCTTCTCCCGTTGCTTATAGATGCCTGGAAGGTAGACCGGTCCTCCGAGGGCGACACCGAACTGGTTACGATGCGAATTTGGACGCGGCAGCCCGTTTAGATTGTTGAAGTAGTAATTCGCGTCCAAATCGCCGTTGCGCAGGTACTCGTACGCGACACCGTGAAATCCGCTGGTCCCGGATTTGGTGACAACGTTGATGACGTTTCCGGTGCTCCAGCCATATTGTGCTGTGAAGGAATTCTGTTGAACCTTGAATTCCTGCACGTTGTCGGGAGATGGGACATAGATGACACCGCCCCAGCCCGTGCTTGTGTCCCAAGCCCCATCCAGGAGAAACGCAGTCGTGCCAAAATAACCACCGCCGAAGTTGAGGAACGAAACATCTTGATCCGCCGTTCCCTGCTCTCCGCCCGACGAAATAGTCTGCCTTTGCGACAGATTGTTGACCGAAGAGTTCAACTCAACAAAATTAAAGACATTCCGGAGATTCAAAGGCAACTCGGTCACTTGCTTGGTCGAGACCTCGGCGCTGATATTGGCGTTCTCGGTCTGTAGCAACGGCGCCACCGCCGTTACCTCGATCTGCTCCGTCGAGCCAATCGTCAAGTTGACGGTCTGGCTCGCGGATTGCCCGACCTCGAGCGCGATCCGCTCTTGTTTGAAGGTCTTGAAACCCGGCGCCTGGACTGTCAAGGTATAGGTCGCCGGAGGCAGCAGTGAGAACCAGAAATTTCCTTCGGCATCGGTCTTGAAAGTACGTGTAATCCCCTTCTCCGGACTGCTCATCAGGACATTGGCATTCGCAACTCTTGCCCCGGAAGGATCGGAGACCGAACCTGAAAAGGAAGCTGTAGTAGCCAACGTCTGGCCATATGCACCCGGTGAGACCGTGCTAATCACAAACACAGCGACGGCCAGGAATCCAAACAAAGAGAGACTCCCGAATTTGGGCATCAACGCGGACCCCCTTCTCATGTTGTCGGTTTACGTTAGCGGTAACTGTACCGAGGCGCGAGCATTTTAGTGCGGATGCGGTATCGCTTGTCAAGACCTTTTTTGGGCTTCCTTGTGAAGACGACGGGAATCACACCGTGAACGGGCCTGAGAGCATCCACTGGTTGATCAAATGAATCGGTTCGCTTGTGCGTGGGCTCGACCCGCTCGCGACCTTCGTCCGTCTCTAACGCGCCCGGGGCCCATGCTGGTAGAACCTCGAACCACCAAATTCGTTGCGATCGAACTTACGATTTGGGTGTCCCCGTTGATTGCAGGGTCTGCCGCAGCAAACAATGCTTCAAATGCCACGGTCGCGATCTCCTCCCTTGAGATCTGCACAGTGGTTAGCTGCGGGATCATGTACTTTGCGAACGGTATGTCCTCAAATCCAACGACCGATAAGTCCCCGGGAATATCAAGGTAGAGTTCGGAAGCTTTGTGCATCAGCCCGATTGCCATCAAGTCGTTCGAACAGACGACTGCGGTTGGGCGATGCCGCAGCGAGACGAGGGACGAGGCGGCCTCCGCCCCGGCTTCCATTGTGTGATCTCCCTCTAAGAGGATTTCGGCACCCACCTGCAAGCCAATCTCCTTCATGCATGCATGAAATGCATTCTTTTGAACCGCGGCTGTTTTCAAATGTGCGGGGCCACTGACAAACGCAATCCGGTTATGTCCAAGGGCGGCGAGGTGCTGCACGGCTTGCCGAATCCCGTGTTGGTAGTCTATGCAAACACTTCTGAGGAGGGGGCCCGGGCGATCAGAATCGATCACGAATACGGATACATTGTGATCTCTGAAAATCTCAACTAGCGACTCCTGTTCCCGGAAGGTCAAAATTGCTACGCCGTCGACCCTTCGCTCGATCATTTGACGAGCCGCCGTCTCCAGCAGACGCGCATCCTGGCATATTGCACTCAGCAGCACCTGATAATTGTGCTGAATGCACAATCTTGCGAACGTTTGTATGGTCTCGGGGAAAAATGCGTTGGGGGCTTCCGGTACCATCAGGCCGAAAATACGACTGCGGCCGGATACCAGGGAGCGCGCGTGCCTATTTGGATAGTAACCCTGTTTTTCAATCACTCTCCAAACTCGTCGGGCTAAAACGGGATCCACCGTGGGTACCCGGTTTATCGTCCGGGAAACCGTAGCAATTGAAACCCCGGCGAGTCGCGCGATCTTCTGAATCGTCATACTGCAGATGCTCAGTACAGTTACCGATACAGTCAGCGCAAAATAATAGCATGAGACCAGCGGATCAGGATGGATAAACCAATGGAATCTCGGCTTTTACTGCGGCGCGGGGTCGAAGGTCACACGAAGAGCATAAGCATACTTTGCCGGAGCTTGGGCGGGAAGTTGCAGGTGCAACCCATCAACGCGCTGGTCGAACTTCAATTCCGAGTCATTCCCCAACAAAGTGACGGATCGCACGCGTGAACTGCCTGCAGTCAAAGCGAGTGAATGGATTGCGGCCTCTCCGTTAGACGGCCAAGCGAGTCCTATCGCGTAGAGCACATCGCCTTTGGTGGTAAACCTAAAATCCTCGGGTTTGTAGTTGGTGGTTTCGGTATCGTGGAAGGATCCAGCCGCTACTTTTGTAGGACCTTCGCCATATACTCTCCACGGACGAGTACCATACACCGCCTCGCCATTCACGTTCAGCCACGCACCAACTTCCAAGAGCACGCGCTGAACCTCATCCGGTATGGTGCCGTCTGAGCGCGGGCCAATATTCAGCAGTAGGTTTCCATTCTTGCTCACGATATCAATGAGCTGATGAACAATGAATTCAGGCGATTTGAACGTGTCGTCATTGATGTAACCCCAGGATTTGTTGCTCACGGAAGTATCGGTCTGCCAAGGCAATGGCCGAATATCGCCCAGTTGGCCACGTTCCAGGTCCAGCACCGCGGAGTGGTCTTGCATGGCGTAGTCTTTGTAATTGATCACGCCGATGTGATCGCCCCATTTCAACGAACTGTTGTAATAAAAAGCGGCAAAGCGCGTAAGGTTCGCCCGGATTGAGGGCTGCCCGATCCACCAATCGAAGTAGACGATGTCAGGCTCATATTTCTTGACCAGTTCCGCAGACCTCGCCATCCAATCGTTGGTCCACTCGGAGGAAACGTAAGTGAAATCGTTATTGAGGGGACTGCCCGACGGATTCATCAGCCAGTTATGGGCAGGGCCGTAGAGCATGCCATATTGCGGATCATTTACATCCGAAACAATAGTGCGGCCGGGCCCCATGAAGAAATTATGTTCCACTCGATGCGAGGACACTCCGAGATGCAATCCCAGTGCTCTCACGGCTTTGGCGAGCTCGCCAGTCGTATCGCGATGAGGGCCCATTTTGACGACGGTCCAGTCGCTCAGGCCGCTGTCATACATAGCAAAGCCATCGTGATGCTCCGCTACGGGCACGACATATTTTGCGCCGGCTTTCTTGAATAACTCGGCCCAGGCTGCCGGATCGAAGTGCTCGGCCTTAAACATGGGTATGAAATCTTTGTAACCAAATTTGTCCTGCGAACCGTATTTCTCTAGGTGATGCTTGTATTCGGGGGACCCGTTGACATACATCAATCGTGGATACCATTCACTGCCGAAAGCCGGAACGGAATAGGCTCCCCAATGAATGAAAATGCCAAACTTCGCATCCCTGTACCAAGCGGGGGCTTCGTAGGTCTGAAGCGATTCCCAGTCAGGCCGGAACGGGCCTTGATGGTCAGCCTGATCGATCTCGTTTAGAAGCGCGCCACGCGCGTCGTCATATTTGCTGCTCGCCTTCTGCCATATCTGATCAATTCTTTTCGGGTCCTCCGAGGCGGACGGAGCCGTCGAGGTCTGAGCACGCAGGAGAGAGGCCGCGACCAAAATGATCGCAATGGACCCAAGCCTTTGAACAAATAAACGTAACAGAGTCATTCCGGCCCCGGTGCACGAGGTAATGAATCAAGCGTGCTGAGTTTTGCCCAGGTCAAGCCATACAGAGCGACGAACAGAAAGCAGACCAAAGGAACGATAAATCCGACACGCATCGAGTGCTGGTCAGCGATGCGCCCCATAAACGGCGGAGCAATCGCTCCTCCGACAATGGACATGACGATCAGCGACGACCCTAGCTTCGTGTGTTCACCCAGGCCCCGTATGCCAAGTGCAAAGATCGTGGGGAACCCGACGGACATAAAGAAGAACGTGGCGAACATCGCGTACATTCCCGCCTTACCGCCGCCCATGGTGATTGCGACGAGCGCGACGTTAAAGCTCGAGTAGACCGCGAGCACGAAGTCCGGCCTGAACTGGCTAATCACTGCGCTGCCACAGAGGCGACCAACCATGAACAGACCAAAGCCGATCGCTCCCAGCCATTTTGAGGCCTGCAACCGTGTCACTCCTGGATCATTCTCAAGCACGTAATTGACAAAGAAACTGAAAATGCCAGTTTGGGCCGCTACGTAGAACGCCTGTGTCACAACGCCTAAAGTGAAATGCCGACGCCGAAACAAATCCCAGTTTCTTGAAACAAGAAGAAACGCTGCAACATAAGCGACGATCAGCAGGCCGTATTTCACTGGCAGGAGCAAGGCTTCATTCATTTGAAGCAAGGTCCAGACCATCCCGAGAATCGGCGCGATAAAAAAGTACAGCAGGGCGCAAATCGCCGCTAAGACAACACCGATGCCCGCCAATTGGGTACCCGAAGGCTTGATACGACTCGCGGCCTTTGATGGCGTGCGGCTTTCATCCTCAACATGCAAATCCGGGACGCTTGATACCGCGAAAATGATGACCAACAGAACCACGAATATTCCGATGCCCAGGTATGGTGTAGAAATTCCGGAGTTGCCGCGTGCTTCCACCGAGAAAACAAAATAGCCACCGACAATAGGTCCGAGGATCCAGCCAACACCGTTAAATGTCTGTGCGATATTGATGCGCGTCGCCCCGGTTTCGGGTGCCCCGAGCACCGTAGCATATGGATTGGCGATCGTCTCGAGGCACGTCATACCTGCGCCAATGACAAATAAGCCCAGCAGAAACGCCCAGTAGGTGCCAATCCTCGTTGCTGGAATGAACCAGAACGCTCCACTGGCAATCAACGACAAGCCAACCAGAATCCCACCTTTGTAACCTAATGTTTTTGCAATCAGACCCGCGGGGATAGCCATCAGAAAATAGGCCAAATAATTCGCGGCTTGCACCAGACCCGACTCTTCCTTGTTGATGCGCAACGTGTCCTGAAAGTGCTTATTCAGGATATCGATCATTCCGTTGCAGAAGCCCCACAGCAAAAAGAGTGAAGTAATCAGTGCAAAGATGACAGCAAAATTCCTGCCATCCGAAACCCGGAATAGGCCCGCTTTGGGGAGGTCTGGGCTGGAAATTGTGGTCGATCCTGCGGTGGAGGTGTTCATCTGCTCTAGTCCAATGAAACCAGAATCTTCGTGAAGCGCGATGGATTCTCGCTCCAGGAGCGTAATGCGTTCGGTCCTTCCTCAAGCGGAACGATCATGCTCACCGCCTCGTCCACGGGGAATCTTTTTGCTTCCAGAAGCCTGATCACCGCTCGAAAGTCTTCTGGCTGAGCATTCCTCGATCCGACAACATCCAATTCTTTTTGCACAAAAAGGCGGGATTCATAGCTCACCGGTTCTTTCGCATATCCGATGTACACCACCCTGCCAGTAAAGGAGACTTCTTCGACAGCGGCACGGAATGTTGCCGGTGTCCCCACGGCTTCGATGATGACGTCCGGACCGCGGCCTTCCGTTGATTCGAGCAAACGGTCGTGGAGCGACTCCTTCCCGCTGTTGATGGTGTCAGCGCCGCCAGCCGCTTGCGCCAGTTTCAGCTTTGTGTCGTCGACGTCAACACAGATTATCCTGGCCCCGCGAGCCTTCGAACCCGCTACCGCGCCAAGCCCCACGCCTCCACATCCGAAGATCGCGACAGTGTCATCAGCCGTAACTCGCCCACGAGACACCGCATGAAATCCAACGGTGAGTGGTTCAACCAAACATAATTCTTTGGGAGTGAGTTTCGCCGGATACAACTTTTCTGGCGGCATCACAACAAATTCGGTGAGCGCGCCATCCCTTTGCACGCCAAGCGTCTGATTGAACTGACACGCATTCGGACGCCCCCGCCGGCACGACGCACATTGGCCACAACTAGAGTAAGGAGAAAGAGCGACGTCTGTCCCCTCCGCCAGAGTGTTGTCTCCTTTCACGATTGTGGCCGAAACCTCATGCCCGGGAATTCTCGGAAACGACACCAGCGGATTAAGACCGCGAAAGGAATTCAGATCACTTCCGCAAAGTCCAACCATTCGGACTTTCAGCAATATGTCTCCATTCGCAGCCAGCGGCTCGGGAACGGACTGAATCGATGCATGTCCCGGCTTGTGCAGTACGAGCGCCTTCATATTTCAATATGATCCCAGTTCAGCGGCTTATGTTTTCCGCGATGGTTGAGCGTCGATCTCCATTCCCGGCGCGAATGGCCGCGCGAAGCCGGTTTTCGGCTTGAGCATTCCAATACCCGCACTCCAATTCAAAAAACACGGATGTGTAGGGGATTCGCATGTTGGTCTTGACCAGGAGCACTCGAAACATTTCAGCAATCTGGTCAAGTCTGGAGATGATCTCTTCGTGCGGCAGCGCGCGAGCTGCATTATTCGTGAAAAAAAGACTCAGTTGCTTCCGGTAGGAAGTAACTCCGGGCGCGTCACCCTCTGGGACGAAACTCAATTCTTCATCGGTGTAGATCGTGGGTTTAACGTGCTTATACTGACGAAGGATCTCGAATGTTCTAGCCAGGACGGTCGTCTGCTCGTCATTTGCGACGATGGTTTCGATTCCTTGCCTGGATTGTGCTGGATACGCTGAATCGGCGATTACAACCCAATTGCGATGGCCATACAGTTGGAGGCGATCTTTCAGAATCTCTTCCCAATGTGAGGTCATTTCAGGATAAGTTCCTCATCCGAGCAGACTGCAACTTTGCCGCACTTTCCCGAGGCCATCAATGCATAGGCTTCCGCAGCATCTTCTAAGGCGAAGCGATGGGTGATGATCTCAGCGGGGTGCAGGTTCCATCGGACGAGGCGCTCGACCAACTCCTCCATCAGCCACGTGGAAGTCACCCACGACCCATAGATCGTCTTCTGATCGTGAATAATGTCTGGGGAAGGATTGAATTCCACTGTCCCTCCTTCGCCGACAAAGGCTATCTTGCCCCACTTCCGCGTTGCGCGAACTGCAGTGGCACGCGCGGTTGCATTCGCTGAGCAATCGATCGCCCTCTCGACTCCGAATCCGCGAGTGAGGCCTCGAACTTGAATTACATTGTCGCTGGCAGCGTTCAGCACGAAGTCACATAGCTTGAGCGACTGAGCCAATTGCAGTCGTTCGGCAACAACATCAATTCCAATAATTGTCTGGGCCCCGAGCTTGTGGCAAAGCGCAGCCGCCGCAAGCCCTACTGGCCCAAGTCCGGTGATAAGTACGGAATGATTGCCGTTGACGCCAATTTTTTCAATTGCCTCATAGACCGTCCCGAATCCGCAAGCAACCTGAGCGCCGTCGGCGTACGAGAGCTCGTCCGGAAGCGCGATGAGGTCTTTCTCCTCCGCAATCATGTAATCGGCCATTCCACCATCGCGCTGCCATCCGTATGCACGCCGGTATTTTTCACTTGTGCAAGAGATCATGTACCCGCGCCGGCAATCGTTACACACGCCGCAACCCGAGATGTGATAAACGACGACCCGATCGCCTTCAGAAAAACGACGACAGCCAGGCCCGACCTCCATAATCTGGCCGCTAGGTTCGTGACCGGCGATTACTCCTTGATAGCCCTCGGGGCCTTTTCCGAGGTGCTCGTGGTAGATGCAGCGAATGTCGGAACCGCAGATCGTGGACGCCTTCACCCTGACCAACACTTCTCCGTGTGCCGGGCGAGGTATCGGCAAACTGCGAAGGTCAACTTTATCGTTTCCGGGCAGAAACGCGGCCTGCATGCTCTGCTGGTTGACCTTCATGTGCTCCATTTCTCGCAAACTTTGAGAATTCCACATTACGGAGGCGTAATTTCTCCACTTACGTCCCAAAGATCTTCCCAGGACTGTCCTTCTTTCCAGAGAAACACCTGACCTTTGATAAGCCGGCAGTTTCGGTCAATGGCGCTGATTTCGCCCATTTCCGTTTCTGTAAGCGGCTCACTCACAATGCCTTCGAGATTGCTCAGATAGTGGTTGCGATTGGTTGAAAATGGAATTGGCACCTGTCCGCGCTGGACAGCCCATTTCACGCACACCACTGCAGGATGCACCCCGAGGCGGTTGGCGATTTTGACGATTACTGGGTCTTCGGTTGGAACAGTGTCGTCGGGCATGCGATCTCGATCTGGCCGTCCCGGCGAGCCGATCGGGCAATAGCCAACGGGAACCATACTGTTCGATCGCACGAAGTCAAACAGTTCCGGCTGCTGGAAGTGCGGATGCATCTCCATCTCATTCACTGCCGGCTTAATGCGGGCATCGCGCAGGAGAAGCTTCAACTTCGGGATTGTCATATTGGAAGTTCCAATATGACGAACCAGGCCAAGATCTACCAAATCCTCCATCTTTCGCCAGGTTTTCATGAACTCCGCGTGGATGTAGGCTTTCGCGTCGTTGCTGCGGGAATTCACGTCACAACCGGGAGGATGGTAGTTAGGAAAAGGCCAGTGCACGAGATAGAGATCCAGATATTCGAGTCTGAGGTCGGCAAGTGACTGCCGGCAGGACGGGATTACGTCATTCTCGCCATGCTTGTCATTCCATAGTTTGGAAGTGATCCACAACTGTCCCCTCTCGATACCACTTCGCAAAATCTGCCGTAGCGAATAGCCGATCTGGGCCTCATTGCCGTACACGGATGCGCAATCAAAATGCCGGTAACCTAGTGCTGCCGCCCCTTCCACTGCTGCAGCAATCTCGAGAGGCGACACGTGGTCTGAGCCAAACGTCCCTAAACCGATCGCCGGCATCCGCGCCCCCGTATACAGGACGCGTTGCGGTATAACGGCGGGCTCCACGGGTGCAGCAGTTGAGGAACGAGGAGGGAATTGAGTCTTCATCCCGATTTGCTAATCCCGCTGTTCAAGAATTGCGCCGTCGCGAGCAATTACATGCGAAACGGCCAAGCGCACTCGCAGCACCATAAATCGGTAAAGTTACCGATGTCAATTGTAAAATTCTACTCCCAAGATCCGCTGTTCTATACTGGGTGGCGCCTATGAGCACACGAATGAAGGATATCGCCAGAGACCTCGGGGTATCGGTAATTACGATCTCCAAGGTGCTGCGCAATCATCCGGACGTGGGAGACGAAACCCGGGAACGAGTCCTCGCGCGTGTCAAGGAGCTTGATTACCGTCCAAACCTGGCGGCGCGCAGTCTTGTAACCGGCCGCACCTATCTGGTTGGCCTGGTTGTTCCCGACCTGCTTCATCCCTTCTTTGCAGAAATTGCTAAGTCCCTTTCCGAGGCTCTAAGAGAAAGTGGGTACTACCTGATTGTTTCTTCGTCGGACGAAGATCCGGATCTGGAGGAACAGGAGATCAATCAACTGCTGGCACGGCGGCTGGACACGCTGATCGTTGCGTCCTGTCGTTCGACTGTCGAACTCTTCTTCCGGATTGAAAAACAAAAGACCCCTTATGTGCTGATCGATCGGAACTTGCCCGGCCTTTCGGCGAATTTCGTTGGCGTTGACGACGAGGCGGTCGGGATGCTTGCTACCAGGCACTTGATCGAAGTAGGCTGCCGGAAAATCGCACACATTCGCGGGCCAGAAACGAGCCCTGGCATTCGCCGAGTCGAGGGATATAAACGAGCTCTCACCCAAAGCGGCATAAAGATCATCGACGATTACATCATCCGAGAACCTAAGGGAGATGTGGAAACCAGGCAGCGTGGTGCGGAAGCCATGCGCCAGCTTCTGAATCTCAAGCCAAGACCCGATGGAGTCTTCTGCTTCAACGATCCAATGGCCATGGGAGCAATGAACTACGCGCTGGAACAGGGCGTACGCATCCCCGAGGATATCGCCCTGATTGGCTGCGGAAATCTTCACTATGACGATGCCCTAAGTGTGCCGCTTTCAAGTATCAATCAGCACAGCCGGCGAATTGGACAGGAAGCCGGGCGCATTGCGCTTGGGATTTTGAATTCGAAAGTCCCCTCTAAACCCGAGAGCGTCATACTGCAGCCAGAGCTAGTTGTGCGCCGATCGACACGCCGAGCCGGATCCAAAACTGTACCCTCCAAAGTGAAGACACGTACGTAAGGCTCCAGAGCCGCAAGCGATCCAGCCACGCACAGGTCACATTCCACATCACGTCGTTGACAAACCAGAATCAGTCTGTTATTTGCCTTCGTTACAGTTATCGGTACTCATGACTGTGCTCTGATGCCTTTGGATCGACGAAAATTCTTGGAGTCCGGCGGTTTGATCGCGCTCGGTGCTCTGGTTCCGAACGTTTCTCATCTTGCCGCTGCGGCGAGCTCTTCAGAGTCATTTCAGTGGGACACCGATCATCTGATCTTCAGCTTTGACGTTTCAGCGGGGAGATTGCGACAGAGACGCCTCATCCCAGCAGGCACTACACTCTTCGACAATTCTTTCGGTGTAGAAGTCGCAATTCAGTGCAGCGGCGAGAATTCCCCCGATCAAGGTATGAAATCGGGCGTGGGACAGCCTGGAGCTCGGTTGCTGTTTGCCGGCAAAAGTGAGGAGTCAACCCCGCGAGGCAAGCGCCTGGTATGCGCGCATACAGACCCGAAATTAGGTCTGCGGATCGAATCAGTCTACGAGGCCTTCAATGGAATCCCCGTGGTTCGGCGACGTTCGCGAGTCGCCAATGAGGGAACGTCCCCTGTAGGCATCGAATTCCTAAGTTCGGCGATGCTTCACGGCCTTGCGGACCCGCAAAATTACGACCATGAACTTCGCATCCATGTCGCGTTAAACAGCTGGATGGCGGAAGGCCAGTGGAATACCTTGCGACCGTCGGAGATGGGTTTCGTTGAAAATGAAAGGACGAGCTGGTCGGAAGCGCAAGCTGGAAGCATCGGAAGTTGGTCGACCGAACGATATTTGACGATGGCCATGGCGGAAAACACAGACCTCGGTCTGATCTGGTTCTGGCAAATTGAACATAACGGCTCTTGGCATTGGGAAATATCTAATGTCTCGGAGCGCGACAACAACGCTGATGATGTTTACGCGTACCTCGGTGGTCCGGACGATCTGCATTCGGCAGCGTGGAAGAACCTTAAACCCGGTGAGACCTACGAGACGATTCCAGTCGCAATTGGATGCGTACGCGGCGGCTTTGGCGAGGCCGTCGAGGCGTTGACACACTACCGGCGAGCCGTTTGCCTAAAGAACCGAAAGGATAATTCGCGCTGCTCGGTCATTTTCAACGACTACATGAATTGCCTCTGGGGCGATCCGACCGAAAGCAAGGAATTGCCGATAATCGCGGCTGCAGCCAAAGCAGGCTGCGAGTATTTCGTGATCGACGCCGGATGGTATGCGGACCTGCACGAAGATTGGAGTCAGACCATTGGAGCATGGCAGCCTTCTGGCACACGCTGGCCGCACGGCCTCAAGTTTGTCCTGGATCGAATCCGCGAAGCCGGGATGACTCCGGGCCTGTGGCTTGAACCCGAGGTTGCCGGAGCAAAATCCTCGCTCGCGCAAAAGCCAGATAACTGGTTCCTCATGCGTCACGGCAAGCGAGTGTTCAAGAACTCGCGCCTTCTGCTCGACTTCCGAAATCCCGCGGTAAGGACGTATCTCGATCAGGTGATCGCAAGGCTTGTAAATGGGTACGGCGTTGGCTACATCAAAATGGATTACAACGTCGACGCTTTACAGGGAACAGAACTCCACGCCGATAGCTTTGGGCAAGGGCTGCTTGAACATAACCGAGCGCATCTTGCGTGGTTGGACGGAATTCTGAATCGATATCCCGACCTGGTGATTGAAAACTGCGGCAGTGGAGGCGGGCGCATGGATTACGCGATGCTCAGCCGCCTTCAGCTTCAGTCCATGACGGATCAGGAAGACTATCTGAAGCTGCCCGCAATCCTGGTCGGCTCATCTGCAGCCGTTTTGCCGGAGCAACTCGCAATCTGGTCTTATCCGCTGGCGAACGCTGATGCCGATCACGCCAGCTTTAACATGGTCACCGCGATGATGTGCCGCATTCATCAAAGCGGCCATCTTGCTTCCCTCGCTCCGCAAACAGCGGCACAGGTCACGGAAGGAATTCGCGTTTACAAGCAAGTTCTCCGCAAGCACGTTCCTGAGGCAGTGCCCTTTTATCCTCTCGGCACGTCGGACGTTACCAATCGCGCAAAACCCATTGCCTTGGGAATGCGGTCACCCGAGCAAACCTTGATTGGGGTCTGGAGAATTGAGGGCCACGCGATAACGAAAATTCCCATATCAGGAGCGAACCCCAAGCTCGTTTATCCTACCGATCTCGGCATCAATGTCACGAGCACAGGGGAAGCCGTCGACATTGAGTTTCCGCGAACTCATATGGCTTGCCTGATTTCAACGTGAACTTTTTTCGAGTTCTAAAACAAGAGAGGACTTATGGCACGGGTCTGGATCGTACTCCTTCTCTTCGCAACCGTCTGTTGCGCACAGGAATCCAGCGATTTTCATCCAGCTTCGACGAACGTTTGGGGAGCCGAGTATCCTCGCGTCGACGGCGCCGGACGAGTGCAAGTCCGCGTGAAGGCTCCTGAGGCAGCCAAGGTCCGGCTGAATTTTTGGAGTGGCCCCAAGCTGGACATGGAGAAGCAACCGGACGGCTTCTTTACCCTCACCACTCCGCCTCTTGTACCCGGCCTGCACTATTACACGTTCATTGTGGATGGCGCCGAAGTCAGCGACACGAACAGCCGGGCATTTTTTGGCGGCGGGAAATATACAAGCATGGTGGAAGTTCCGGAACCGGGTTCTATCTATTATTCGATCCAGGATGTGCCGCATGGGCAAGTACGCGAGGTTTGGTACAACTCGAAGGTCACCGGTACCTGGCGCCACGCGCTCATCTATCTGCCTCCCGGCTACGACACGCAGCCGACCTTGCGATATCCGGTGCTCTATCTCCAGCATGGTGCTGGCGAGGACGAGACTGGCTGGATTCGGCAAGGGAACGCGAATTTCATCCTCGACAACTTGATCGCGGATGGCAGTTGTAAGCCGATGATCATCGTCATGGCCTACGGCTACGCCCGTCGTGCCGGCGTTCCGCCCGATCTGATACCAAAGCCATTTGGCTCACCCGAAATGATGAAAGCGATGCTGGACATGGCGGCAGTATTCGAGGACGACGTAACTCAAAGCCTGATTCCACACGTCGACTCCACCTTACGCACGCTCTCGGATCGGGATCACCGAGCGATGGCGGGCCTTTCCATGGGAGGAATGCAGACTTTCCAGATCACCCTGAACCATCTCGATCTCTTCTCCTATATTGGCGGATTCAGTGGTGCAGGTGGGATGCTCGTGCTCGGAGATCGGAGAGTGGACCCTAAAACCGACTACAACGGCGTGTTTGCAGACCCCGCGGCATTCGCGAGAAAAGTGCACTTGCTCTGGCTGGGGGTTGGGACGGCAGAGCCGGAACGGCTGCACACCGGAATCTTGAGGCTGCACACATCTCTTCAAGAAGCAAACGTTCAGCACGTCTTCTACGAGTCCCCAGGCACAGACCACGAGTGGCAGACCTGGCGGCGCGATCTCAAAGATTTTGCACCGAGGCTCTTTCATAATGCGGAGACTAAATGAACTGCGTTAAAACACTCATCCGGGTACTGCTGACCTCCGGCATTGCTCTCTCGACTTGCGTCGTCGCTGCTCAGGACACTTCGAATCTTCCATACATGAATCCTAAACTCTCGCCCGAAGAGCGGGCCTCGGACTTAGTACACCGCATGACGCTTGCGGAGAAAGCGTCGCAACTCGTGAATCAGGCTAGGGCGATCCCTCGGCTTAAAATCCCCGCCTACGACTGGTGGAGCGAAGCCCTGCACGGTGTTGTCGCCGACGGCATAACCGAATTCCCCGAGCCCGTCGCCCTTGCAGCAACGTTCGATACGCCGCGAATTCACGAAATGGCGAGGGCTATTGGAGTCGAGGGGCGGATTGTTCACGCTCAGTCCCTACACGACGGAAATTCAGGCTTCTTTCGCGGCCTGGATTTCTGGGCCCCCAACGTCAATATCTTTCGCGATCCGCGTTGGGGACGCGGCCAGGAGACCTACGGCGAAGATCCTTTTCTCAGCGCGCGCATGGCTGTGGCCTTTGTCACCGGGTTGCAGGGAGATGATCCGAACTATTACCGCGTCATTTCGACGCCAAAGCATTTCGCCGTCCACAGCGGCCCTGAACCCACCCGCCACTTCACGGATGTCGATGTAAGCAAGCACGACCAGGAAGACACGTACCTTCCAGCATTTCGCGCCGCGGTGGTTGAGGGCCACGCGGGGTCGGTAATGTGTGCTTACAACGCGATCAACGGCCAGCCGGCCTGCGCCAACCGGTTCCTGCTGGATCACACGCTGCGCGGCGCGTGGCATTTCCAGGGTTACGTGGTTTCTGATTGCGGTGCAGTGCGCGACATCTTCAGCGGTCACCACTATCGTCCTACGCAGCCGCAGGCATCTGCAATTTCTCTACAGCTCGGCATGGACAACGAATGCATTGATGGCGACACCGAGGTTACCGACGATCACGACTACAAGCCATACATCGATGCTGTGCAGCAGGGTTATCTGCCGGAAACGAAGATCGACACCGCGCTTATTCGGTTGTTTATGGCGCGCATCCGCCTCGGCATGTTTGATCCGGCAGATTCAGGTCCGTACGGCAACATTGAGAAAACCGAGCTTGACAGTGCGGCGCATCGCGCACTCGCGCGACGAATGGGCAATGAATCCATGGTGCTGCTGAAAAATGACGGCGTACTGCCGCTGAAATCGCCCAAGCGAATCACCATCGTAGGCCCGCTTGCCGAGCAAACTGCGGTTCTGCTTGGAAACTACAACGGGAGCCCGACTCACACAGTGAGCGTGCTGGAAGGAATGAAAGCCGAGTTTCCCGAAGCGAAAATCACCTACGTGCCCGGAACACAGTTCCTCTCCAATCACGGAGATCCTCTGCCGGTATCAGTGTTGACCACACCGGATGGAAAGCCCGGCCTTCAAGCCGAGTACCATGCGCGGCCAGACTTCGAAGCGAAAACTACGCCCATCGCGTCGCGGGTTGAATCCGTTATCAATTTGAACGAGAGCAATGTTCCTGAGCAGGCCAAAGGAAACCAGAGATTATCGGTTCACTGGACCGGATTCCTCAATCCCAATGCAACGGGCGACTACCTTTTCGGAATTAGATCGGATGGTTTCGCTCGGATTTCCGTCAGCGATCGTCTGATCACGCAAGGATGGGGAAATGGCACGAAAATCGGCCAGGTTCACTTGGAGAAGGGATCTGCAGTAAAGCTCGACGTGGTCTACAACGTTGGACGTGAGGGCAAAATTGAAGCTCAGCTAATTTGGGATCGTGTGAATAATGCGCCTGATCCCGCCGCCGTCACTGCGGCGAAAAGCGCCGACGTCGTCATTTCGGTGGTCGGGATCACGAGCCGCCTCGAAGGCGAAGAGATGCCTGTTAACCAGTCTGGCTTCTTGGGTGGAGATCGCACCAGCCTCGATTTACCTAAGCCGGAAGAGGACCTGGTTCAAGCAGTCGCCGCAACCGGAAAGCCGGTCGTGATTGTCCTGATGAACGGCAGCGCGCTCAGCGTGAATTGGGAAAAAACCAACGCGAATGCGATTCTCGAAACCTGGTATTCCGGCGAGGAAGGCGGGGCGGCCATCGCCGAAACGCTCAGTGGAAAAAATAATCCAGCCGGACGTCTCCCGATCACCTTCTATAAGGACGTTCATCAACTCCCGCACTTCGAAGACTACTCGATGAAAGGACGAACCTACCGCTACTTCGAGGGCGAACCACTTTGGCCATTTGGATTCGGACTGAGCTACACCACATTTGCATATAGCAATCTCACTCTGCCACAATCACCGATCGATGCTGGCGACCCGCTGGATGCGTCCGTGAGGGTCACGAATACAGGTAAGGTTGCCGGCGATGAGGTCGTGCAGCTCTATCTGAAATTTCCCGACATTCCAGGCGCTCCCATCCGAGCGTTACGTGGCTTCCAGCGCATACATCTTGATCCGGGTGCTAGCCAGAAAGTTGAATTTCGCTTGAACCCTCGCGATCTGAGTATGGTCACTCAAGCCGGGGACATTATCGAGGCACAAGGTAAATACACGGTCTCACTTGGAGGCGGGCAACCTGGGACTGGGGTCCCGTCGGTCAGCGGGAATTTTGAAATCAATGGACAAATCATGCTGCCGGAATAGGCTTAAATGCAGCCGGAGAAACGCCCGCTCTCATGCGCGGATTCGCCGTGGTCAGCACCGATACGGGGCATAAGAGCCATCATCCAGGATTTGATTTTGCGTTCGAGAAAGATCAGCAAGCCTATCTGGACTTCGCCTATCTCGCCAATGCTGAAGTCGCGACGCTCGCCAAGCAATTCATCGCACGACACTACGGCAAGCCGGCAGCTTTTTCGTATTTCTCGGGATGTTCCACCGGTGGGCGCGAAGGCATGGTTCTTTCGCAGCGCTACCCGACCCTGTTCGATGGCATCATCTCGGGCGATCCGGCAATGCGAACTGGACTCTCGAATTTGGCGATTGGGAAATGGATTCCAGTGGCCTTCAACCAAATTGCGCCGAAAGATTCAGACGGGAAGCCAATCTTCACGCAGGCGATTACAGATAGCGACCGCAAGCTGATCACGGAGGCACTACTGAAACAATGCGACGCCAAAGATGGGCTCGCGGATGGCATCATCTCCGATCCTCTCGATTGCGATTTCGATCCTGCGGCGCTGACCTGCAAAGACGAGAAGAGTGAATCGTGCCTGACTCTGGAGAAAGTGTCCGCAATCAAAAAGGCTATGGGAGGGCCGAAGACTACAAGAGGTGTCCAAGTGTATCCCGGCTTTCTTTACGACACCGGGATCACTGCCATCGGCCCTATTCGTGGAATACCCTCGCCAGGGCCAGGCATCTTTGGACCCGTCACAACCGCGCTGGATGTTGACGTCGAGAAGGAAGCTTTATCAGATATTCAACCGCTCGTGGATTCCATGTCCACTAACCTGAGTACTTTCTCTGCACACGGAGGAAAGCTGATCTTTTATCGCGGTGATAGCGATCCGTGGTTCTCGCCGCTCGACACGTTCGAGTACTACAAAGAAATGGCGGCTGCGAACGGCGGACTTGAGGTAGTTTCACATTGGAGCCAGTCTCTATTTCGTCCCTGGAATGGGGCACTGCGGCGGTGGTCAAGGACTTGACCGGTTCGACTTCCTGGCAGCGATGATGGGTTGGGTAAAGAAAAGAGCCGTGCCTCAACTGGTGATTTCCACGGGAAAGGCATTTCCAGGCCGGAGCCGTCCATTATGTCCCTATCCTAAACACGCGCATTACAAGGGACAGGGTGACACGGAAGACGCCAATAGCTTTGAATGTCGTTGATCTTGGACTCGAAGACGGCAAGAGTTCTTGTGAGAGCGACGGGCCTTGTCAGATCCGCAATCTGGCTGCGGAACCGCAAACCATCCGGTGTGCAGGGAACGTGTGAGTCAGAAGATGAATACAACGTCCGCGGATCTACACACACACTAATACCGGGGCTCGAAAATGGCGATCCGAGACCCCCTGGGGTATAGAGGAAGATCTCGAGACCCAGCAAGTGCACGTCAATGTAAATGAACAGCCGCTGGAGTGGTGCCAATGATTGCTTTGCAGCGCACGGTTTTATGCATATTGTTCACGGGGATCCTTCTTGCACATTTCATCTCACAAGAGCAACTACCGGTTGCCGACGCTGTCGTGCTTCACGCCAAGTTGTATACGGTCAATCCGAACCAGCCTTGGGCCGAAGCGTTGGCCATTCGGAAAGGCACCATCATTGCCGTCGGTTCGGAGAAAGCCATCGAAGCCTACCGTGGGTCCTCCACCGCGGTTGTCGACGTCAGAGGGCACGTGGTCTTGCCGGGGTTTACCGACAGCCATGTTCATTTCATGTCCGGGTCGCTGCGCCTGACGCAGGTTCAACTGGACGGCGCCACAAACGTTTCAGAGATGCAGCAGCGGGTGAAACAGTATGCGGAGGCGCATCCCAACGCTCCTTGGATTTTGGGTAGTGGCTGGATGTATTCGGCATTTGGATCGGCTGCGATGCCCGACAAAAAGATCCTTGATGCAGTAGTACCGGGTCGTCCCGTATTCCTGACGGCCTATGATCATCACAGCGGATGGGTGAACAGCAAGGCTCTGGAGGTCAGCGGGATTACGCGAGATACGCCCGATCCTCCAAATGGAAAAATCGTCCGCGATCCAAAAACTGGGGAAGCGACCGGCATGCTGCAGGAAGCGCCTGCGCAACAACTGATCGAGCGGCATATTCCTGAACCGACGCGGCAGGAGCGATTAGATGCCTTGCGACTCGGAATGCATGAAGCCAACCGCTTTGGAGTGGTGCGAGTCCACTCACTGATCGGGGATAGTCACCTTCTGGATCTCTACGAGGAACTGCGCAAGCGTGGCGAACTGAGCATGCGCTTCTATATCTGCAACTTCATTGCTCCACCGAAGCTGACAAAGAAAGCCCTTGAGCAGGCAGAGGAAGATCGCCGGCAGTATCACGATGAGTGGATCGACGCAGGCTGCATCAAGTTCATGGGCGACGGCGTCATCGAAGCCCATACCGCCGCGATGCTGAAACCATATAGTGATGATCCCAGCACCAGCGGACATCTCAATTGGGAGTACGGCGAATTTCTCAACGCGGTCATGGAACTTGATCGGCATGGTTTCCAGATCACGACGCATGCCATCGGCGATCAGATGATTCGGGAAGCACTCGACGCCTACCAACACACGGCCGCTGTGAATGGAACGGTTGACCCTCGTCATCGCATTGAACATATAGAAGATCCCAGCGAGGCCGATATCCCCCGGTTTGGTGAATTGGGCGTAATCGCCAGTATGCAGCCGCTGCATGCGCTTCCGAACGATAACAACCTGCACGTGTGGGCACGCAATGTCGGACCGGAACGCGCCGGGCGATCCTGGCCATGGCACAGCATCATGAACGATGGCGGGCGGGTCGCCTTCGGGAGCGACTGGTCGGTTGTCACTATCAATCCCTGGCCTGGGATTCAACTCCTGCTGACGCGCCAGACAGAAGATGGAGAGCCCGCCGGTGGATGGAACCCGGAACAGCGCCTCACTCTCGAGCAGGCAATTAAGGGCTACACTCTGGATGCGGCTTATGCGGGACGACGGGAAATGACGGAAGGTTCACTAGAGCCCGGTAAACTTGCCGATCTCGTGATCATCTCGCAAGATCCATTCCAGACGCCCGCACCACGAATTGCAAGCACTGAAGTCCTGTTGACCATGGTCGGCGGCAAGATTGTTTACGAGTCTGCCTCAACGAGTTCGGCGATTTCCGTGTCGAAGTAACTGCCCCAGGAGGAGCCAGCGTGCCAGTATCTACACTGCATCCGCTAATATCAAACTGATCGTCATTTGCTGGGTGGAGTTGTTCCATCCGGGATCGCGAGTACCGAACTGCTACTGCGCAGGCCAACGAGGAGATATGCACGGTCAAGGCAACTGGCCGGAAACGAGTCGAGACGGCACAAAGGTCACCGTTACTATTCGTCTCCGTTGGAATTGAACGCCGGCCTTAGATTTCAGGTGTCATGGTTCCAGCGAGACCACTGTCAACGACTTTGGCTCGAGCTTCAGGGTTGTCTTTCCGTTTTGTGCCCTCGTGGAAATCGGCTTCGGTACGACGGTTTGAGGAGCGTCGCCGCGCGAGAGCAAGAGCCAAAACCATTTTTCTTGTTTCGATCCAATTTGCTCTTAAGTGCTTGGTCCTCAGCGTCGCGCGCTTGGATTACCCTTCCCGCCTCCGCATCCTGAAGGCCGGGAAAAACGAGGGCCTGAGAGGTTTGTTCAGCGTCCTTAGAGAGTCTGGATGCCCCACGGGGCAAGTGGTCGGCGGAATCTAAGCGACCCCTGCAGAGCTTCGAGTATCGATCGCTCGCGCAGGAAAGCGGCTCGATTTGGGCCATGCGTTTCCTTCTCGAAGATTTTGTCGAGGGTGCCCTGATCACCTTCGATGAATGCGAGCCGGTATTCCTGGACACTGAGCTGGAGGCTATCGAACTTAGAGGCCTTCGCTTGAACTAGCCATGATTGCGCTTGACTGAACCTACTCGCGTTGATGTTGGCTGCGGCCGCGCAAGAAAAATAGAGTGTACTTGGCTCCAACCGTGCAGTTTCATCCTCTAGCTCGGCCGCACGCTTGGGCTGACCGAGTCGAGCAAGCGTAACCGCTAGATTGTTATGAAAAAATATGTTGCGAGGGAATAGTTCCAGCGCCCTGATCAATGGTCGTGATCGGCCGTCATCAAATCATTCTGTATCAACATACCGAATTGGACCAAGGTTGAACCCCCAGTTCTGCGCCAGGGATTCACAGAGGCATAGATGAGTATCTGGCAGGTGACTGGTCATTAGCTGGTGTTCTGCCAACCACTGGGACATTTGGCACCCAGATTCGAAGACCGCAGTCAGAGTGCAATTCTGGACTAAGTAAAAGTCATACAATCGACTCTCTACTGGGTTGCTCGGGCCGAGAGGGTCACGACGGTGTAGTGCTCGATTCGGCCCAGTGTGAACTCGGCAACGCTCCCGTGCAGCGAGAGGTCAGCGAACTGAGGCTGCGCGTCGTCGGGCGAAGCGACTTTCACGTCCCAGCGGCCGAGGTCCTGAACGAGCCCACTCAGGTCCAGCCGGACCTTCACGTTCTCTGCTGGGGCACGATGATCGTAGTTGAGTAAGTGAAGAATCAAAATCCGACCATCAGATTTCCGAGTCAACTGGGCCAGCACGTAACCGCGCGGCTGCAGGTTGAGGCGAGGCCCTCCGGCCGCGGCCTCCGCGCGTGCCACAATTCCTTGCTCCGCCTTTTCGGCGGTAATGATGACGCCGCCGCCGACGGTGAACTTATCCAAGTGGGCTTTTTGCTCGGCACTGAGGTTGGGCAGATCAGCCGGGAGCACCAACACCTTGAATCGGTCCAGAGGGACTCCCTTGTCGAGATGCGTGAGTACTTTGGTTTCGAAGAGGACACTCTGCTTCAGGAATTCATCAGCCAGCCGATTTAGCGGCTCCGCGCAGAGAAGTGCAATCCGCGCCGCCGGTGCTGTCTGCTGATACAACTCCCTATGTTCGACGAGGAAATGGTTGTATTGACCGATGGCCGTCCATGCCTCGCGGGCCTCGGCCTCGCCCCTAATCAACGCGGAGAGGAATCGGCCTTCGATATTGCGCGAGGTGACCGCACCAAACGCATAGGCCTCAGCGATGGAAAGCTTCTGCTCGGCCGGGCTGGGGATGCAGCGCTCGCGTGGGCCGCAGTGGTAAAGGTCGTTCTCATATATCAGGGGCTGCCAAAGCTGCTTCTCTGCGCTCAGGAATTTGATCTTGCGTGCGTTGTCCACTTGCCAACGACCGTTCCACACACCCGGAGTGTCCTTGCCGTCCTCCTCCCAGATCACCTCGTTGATGTCGTTCATCCCAAACCGGTCCGGCGGAATATGCATATTGGCATACACCATGACCTTGGGCCGGCCGCTCTCCCCTGCCTTGCGCTCTACCATGCGCTGGGTATCCTCGAGTAACTGGGCCAGGCCGTCGTTGTAACCGATCATGTTGTCCCACATAATCGCGTCCACTCCCGCGTCCGCCGCTAGCTCCGCCTTCCTCATCAAATAGGCGCGCCAGCCAGGTTTGCGCGTGTCGGCCAGTCGGCGGTCCCAGGAGATCTGCAGATCTGTCTTGGTCGGGCCCGCGTAAAACATGGGGATACCATGCATCCACAGGCCGTATTTCTTCGTTTCCGGATCGTCACGATAGGCGCTATTGCGGAACATGTTGGACGCAGAGAGGTAAGCTGAGACGTGGATGCCGTTCGCATGACAGCGGGCAATTACGTATTTCAGGTTCTCCCGATTCTCCTCCTCATCCTTGAACGACCAGCCGCTGCTCCAGGTGACCCAAATCCAATTGAACTCCGCTTTCTTGAGCAATCCGAGTATTTTTCCGAAATCGCGGTCATAGATATGCGCCAGCACGTCTTTATCTTCGGCGCTGAACTTTTTGCCCCACCAAGTCCGCTCGGCCTTCCAACTCTCAATTCGTCCACCATCCAGCCGGATAAAACGAAAGTTCCCCTGTTGCGCCCAGGGTGGCACGTTCTCCGGCTTGGCACGATACAGGTCCGCCGCCGGCTCAAAAGACTCGCCGGAATAGAGCAGCAGGAAGGCGCAGACCAACCCAAGCAGTCCAATACTTCTGGCGAATCGTATATGCTGCAGAATTCTCTCCCTCCGGAACTACCAAGAACATCGCACTGGCCATATCATTAGACACGCAGCTCTCGTCAGCATCGATTCCTCTTCGGCGGGCGGATCGCGTAGAGTGGGATGCGCCACAAGGTGCTCCGTTAAGAACTTCGGCCGGCGTGCCAGTGAACGTTGGTCTCAGGGTACATCTGGAAACGTCAAATCCTGTTGTCAAGAAGCGACATTGCCGCCGAGCAGCATCATTACGCAGGCCACTAGCATCTTCGAGTTCTCACCAGACGAGTTTTCGGTATCATCGTGTGAGTGCCTCATGGTGACGAACAAGCGCAACGTGACCAACCATCAACTTCGAACAATCGAGCGAGTCACTGCACGCATGCTCGAAGCGCAGCAAGCCGACGAATGAGGATAGGAAACGTGATGGCGGGCCCAGTCACCACGCGCGCTTCCCGCTACGTTTCGAGAGACAGGACTTAGAGCTTCTCGTCGCGTAATTCGCCCATTCCCATTCTGCAAGCCAGTTTCTACAGCATCTCCCCTCACATTGGAATTCCGACATTCTTCCGCCGCATTGTGGACAGACCAAGTTGATGATGGACGAGATGATGTGCCCGTGCGACTCGCCCGGCAGTGTGTCAGCGATGCTCATGTTCGTTCTCCTATCCAGAGGTCCGAAAGTGAACGAGCGGCAGACACTGACCAAACAACGGAATGTCCCTCGCGGGTTTTCTGCGCTTTGTAGCAAGCGCTCCGAACTGGTTGGCTGCGGAGTCCGTGTGGGTTTCGATGGCTGCCGCCTCGTTCAATCGATGAGAGTGCAAATTCAATGCCAATCGCCGACTGCGATGCAAGGCTGCCAATAAGACTGTTCGCGAGTGCGATCACCGAGTGCAAACCGAGTAGCCAAGCATTGGTCACTTGTGACCGGATGTGGGCAAAACGCGAACGTCGCGTTGCGAATTGACGAGACCATGCCGTGCAAAGAGATGAAAAGCCACGCTCGTTGAGGACGCTACTGCTGTTTCCGCCATTGGAATCTCGATTGCGTTCCAATGCTCATGTCAGGAAGCGGCTTCTGAGTTGGTTAACCGGTTATTCGTAATCTAGAGTGCCGGACTAAGAGGAGCAGCAGGAGGAATAAAGGATGCGGAAGCTAATCGGCGCAGTCACTCTGTGTTTGCTGACGTTGCCAGCTCTTTGCGAGTCCACGTCAAAGTATCAAGTTGCCATTATCACTGAGGTCAAGGCTCATCAGGTCGCAGGCAAGCCTGCATCTGATAGCACCAGCTATGACGTTTCCGTCAAAGTGGGCGACACGATTTACGTTGTCCTGTACACGCCACAATTGAGCGAACTGCCCCCCAAGTACGCAACAGGCCGCGAACTGCTCGTATTTGTGGGCAAGGAAACAATCGCCTACAACGATATGTTGGGCCAGTCGTATGAGGTGCCAATAGAAAGCCGTAGACCCGTTACGGAGCCTAAGCAATCAAAATAGGCTCGTGCTGCTCGCGGGAGAGTCACGTTCGACGATTTATTTGCAAAAGCTAAACGGCGACCTAGCGATTCTAGGCGACTTGGAGGACAAATGTATCGTTTGTTTGCTTTAGGGAACCACAAGGGCGGCTGCCAAGCCGGACGAGCACTTATAAGTCTCGGAGCATTACTTTTGTGTTCCGGCATCGGAGCATTGGCCCAGAGCACCGCGCCTCCATTGAACCCGAACACAGCGTCGCTGGACAGCGTTCTTGCGGGCACGAGCACACAGTCCAACCCTGTTCTCTCTGATTTGATTGCGTTCAAACCCGAGATACCCTTGGGCCCACAGGACGTTCTCAAAGCATACGAAATCGCTATGAACATGCTATCAGATAAGACATCGTCCGATTTCTCGCAGATTGTGCAGGCTCAACAAGCGAATCAAATCACCCGCGGACGGGCAGAATACCTTTTACAGCAGAGATACGAAGTGGCGATGATCCAGTATCAGGTGCTCAGCGCCCTTCATGATGTTCTGCAACACGACATTGAAGAGGAGACTCAGAAGGCGAAAGCTTCAGTGAATACGGCAAGGTCCGATACGGTTCTGGTGGTCCCTTTGCCGGACCTCGCGTCGGCTGGCAAATGACCGCCAAATTCCAAGTGGCTGGCGGGGGCATGTAAATCGACTTGCTTCGGCATGGACTGAGGAGCACAAACATAGGATGCGATACTTAGAAGAACTCGTTCAGGGCGACGGGAGCATCGCTTTGGAGGCGGGGAAGCTTTCATCTCCGCAGATGCAGTCCCTACTTTCGCATGGTTTACCGACTCTTTATCGATGCGCGTACCGACTTCTTGGAAATAAAACTGATGCCGAGGATGCGGTGCAGGATGCGCTGTTGGCAGCTTTCAAGCATTTGAACCAATTCAGAGGCAACGCACAATTGTCGACGTGGCTGACTGCGATTGTTCTCAATTGCGCAAAAATGCATTTGCGAAAGCGGTTACGCCATACCCACGTATCGCTCGATTCACGAAGCGGGGAAGAGCAGGAGTATCCTTTCTCCGAGCTTTTGGTAGACGAGCGACCCAATCCCGAGGACGAGTGCCATGGGTCTATGCTGCATCGGCGATTGATGAAATCAGCAGCGCAACTGTCCCCCACTCTGCGGAAGACTTTTCACCTCCGGTTTGTGGATCAGGTTTCCGTCTCCGAAACAGCCCGCATTCTGGGGATTCCCATCGGAACTGTGAAAGCGCGAACAGCCCGGGCACGAGCGAAACTGCTGAAATCGCTAAAGGGATTGCTTCACTCGCCGTCTCGTTCTTGTGGACGCCGCTGCTAGCAGAAGTCGAATCTCATACTTCGCTCAAACTACCTGCCGGCGATTTCGATTCGCCTGGCGTCGCAGCCATAACTCCAATCGCGAATACGGCTCCGCCTACGCTGATTTCAGAACCCCAGACTAACTGAAACCTCCAGCCAAAGCCGGATGGAAGCGGATGTTGTTCATTCCGGCACTTGAAAGCGCGCCTGAGCCGGTCGCTGACCTAATAGAGTCAGGACTGCGCTGACCGCAGCTGCCCTTATTCGGGCACGCGTATGCCCAGATACTGTCTAAGCCGCGGGCACCCGTTGCATCCGCCGGAGCAAGTACTTGATGACTCTGGAATTGCCGCTTCTTTGGTAATGGCCACAGCCTTGCCAAGATCATTTCGTATCGCAGTTCAATTGTTCGTGGTGGAACCTCTTGAACACCGTTCTGGAGAGGAAACGATCCCATGCTCAGTAACAAAACCACAGGAATCGATAAGGCGGAGATTGAAATCGTCAGCCGCGAAAATGGCGCTATGGCGCGAGTTTGCGGTCGCATCGATATCGATTCCTCACCGGCCCTACGCGCGCAGCTTCTCACCGCACTGCAAGCTCCAGGCTGCAATGTGCTGACTGTCGATGTATCTGCGGTTACCCATATCGACAGTTCCGGAGTGGCCACTCTGATCGAAGCTCTACGAATCGCACGAAGCCACAACGCCGATGTGAGGTTAATAGGGTTACAAGGCCGACTACTGCGACTGTTTCAATCGACTGGCATTCTGTCTCTCTTCAGTGGAAGCACGCGAGCAAACAGCCAGTCCGGGTCGAAGGCGATCTGATGCCCAATCTGCTCGACATTGCCGGCAGAGAGACTCTCAGCCAACTCGACTACGTTGGCAGCCTGAACATTCAGCTGTGGAACACCTTGCGTGGCATGCGCGCCGCTTTGCCTCTAGTTGGAAATCGACATCGGTGGCAAGCAGCCGTTCAACAGATGCTCGACATCGGGGTTGGCGCACTCCCAATGGTCGCCCTGATGGCTATGTGCAGCGGATTCATCTTGGCAATGCAGGGAGCTTCTGAGCTGCGGCGGTTCGGGGCTTTGCATTTCGTCATCGATCTGGTCGCAGTCGGCTTCACACGCGAACTTGGTCCGTTGCTGACGGCGATCGCGGTCAGTGGACGCTCGGGATCTGCATTTGCCGCCGAGATCGGCACCATGAAGGTCACTGAAGAGATCGATGCGCTTAAGGTCATGGCCTTTGAACCGGTGGAGTTTGTGTTAGCGCCAAAGTATCTGGCCGCACTGGTGGCGGTGCCGTGTCTTACCATCGTCTCCGCCCTCTTCGGCATTCTCGCCGGGGGGTTATTTATGTTCTTCAGCACGCACCTTGGAGTCCTGCTCTATTTCCGTTACGTGTTGGCGTCGATCGTATTGCGTGATGTGCTCGCCGGGATGCTCAAGAGCCTGGCATTCGCGACGATTATTGCTCACGTGGGATGCATGGAAGGACTTCGTGTCCGCGGGGGACCCGACGCAGTAGGCCGCTCCACGACTTCGGCGGTCGTGCGATCAACGTTCCTGGTTATCGTTGCCGATGCCATATTTACCACCATTTTTTACTTCGTGGGAAAGGTTTAAATGTCTCTGATTTCAGTGCGTGATCTAGTGGTGGAATACGATGGCCGGCGTGTGCTCGACGGCTTGAACCTTGACATCGAGCCGGGCCAGATCACGGTTCTGCTCGGAGGCAGCGGTTCAGGAAAGAGTACGTTGCTAAGGCAAATTCTTGGCCTCGAGCGGCCGAAGTCCGGCAGCATCTTCATTCAAGGAACAGACATCACGCGCTGCTCACAGGCGGATATGAACAAAGTCCGGCGGTCGGTTGGAGTGGCGTTCCAAAGCGCGGCTTTGTTCAATTCACTCTCATTGCGAGACAATGTCGCGCTCACCTTGCGGGAGCACACTGCACTGGCTCCTTCAATCATCGATCTCGTCGTTTGGATGAAGTTGGCAGTAGTCGGCCTGGCGGATTTTGGCAAACTGCACCCCCAGGAGCTCTCGGGGGGCATGAAGAAGCGCGCGGCTGTTGCGCGGGCGCTTGCAATGGATCCCGAAATCTTAGTCTTGGACGAGCCCTCCGCAGGTCTCGACCCTATCGTAGCGGCAGAACTGGACGAGCTCATTTTATTCCTCAAGGATACGTTTCAGATTACGGCGCTGGTAGTCACGCATGAACTCCAGAGCGCTTTCCGCATCGCCGACCGGATTGCAATGCTCTTCAATGGAAAGTTACTCGCGGTCGGCTCTAAAGAAGAGATACGGGCCAACGGACATCCCCGCGTTCGGCAGTTTCTTAATCGTGTACCGGACAACTCGGTCCATATGCCGGCATTGGCCTCCTATCTGGAACGGTACGTGCAAATGCAGGAGGCAAAACCATGACCACCGAAGCAAAAGTTGGTGCGTTTGTGCTCAGCTGTTTCGCGGTCCTCGCGTTCACCGTTATCTACTTGTTAAACGCGCAGTATAGCGGTGGCACTGTGCAATATCGCACTTACTTGCGATACGCCGGCGGGCTCGAGCCGGGAGCCTCCGTGCTGTACGGAGGCATGAACGTGGGGAGAGTTACAGCCGTGCGACCCTGGACTGCGGATCCAACCCGAATCGAGATTCTGCTTGAAATCAAGAAGGATACTCCGCTGAATGAAAAATCAGTGGCTAAGCTGGGCTTCACCAGCGTCATGAACAGCGCGGCCCTGTCCATCACAACCGGCACGATAGAGGCGAAGCGTATTCCCCCAAATTCAACCATTGCCTCACAAGAAGCGGCCAGTCTGGATGAAATCGCTGGAAAGTTGGCGGGCGTGGCAGACAACGCGAATGCGCTCATGACGCAGGCACAGGGAGAACTTAACGATATCAGCGGGAACGTGAACCATCTGCTTGCCAATCTGGACACGATGACTGGTCCGCGGAATCAGAAGAAGGTACAAACCATTCTGGACAATATTGACCGGGTGGTGGCCGATGCGAGACCAAAAATTGAGCGGCTTACAGACCAATTGACCAGGGTCACCGACCATGCCGACGAGACCATTCAGAACGTGAATGGCACGGTGACCGTCTTGCGTGAGCCCATGCGAAAAGACTTGGCAGAATTACAGACAACCCTGGAAGAGGCCAGGGGCTTGCTGCAGTCCATGCAGGTCGTCGTCAGAGCAAACGACTACAAGATCGACGACACGGTCGAGAACCTGCGCGAGGCGACCGATAACCTCAATCAGTTTACGAATTCGCTGAAGCAGCGCCCCTGGAGCCTCGTTCGCGTGAAACAACCCGAGGATCGCCAGGTTCCGAAATAGGTTCAGGAGAGGGACATCACAGTGAAAAAACGTCTAAATCTGTTCGCATTGACTTTGGCGATTGTTACGATCCTGACCGGGTGTGGGGGGAAGATGCGATATCCGTCCTACTACACTCTCAACTTGCCAGCCCCGCCGGATCCACCAGCGAAAGAAAACGTCCGAACCTCAATTGCAGTCCGAGAGTTCCAGGCGCCGAGTTATTTGCGGCAGGGGCCGATCGTGTACCGAAGCACACCCGAGGAAATCGGCTTTTACGAATACCACCGTTGGGCGGCAGATCCGCGAACACTCGTGACCGGAGCCGTCATCGATCATCTGCGCGCCAGTGGTGAGTATTCCACAGTCTTGATGTATAACGGGCGCCCGGATAATGACTTTATCTTCAGTGGAAAGCTGGAAAAGCTCGAGGAAGTGGATTACCAAGAGGGGGTCAAGGTCGAAGTTGCAATCTCGGCCCAAATCACCCGAGTCGCGACCGGTGCAACGGTCTGGAGCAACGCCGTTTCCGAAACTCGACCAGTGTCCCAACGAAAGGTAACCGGGGTCGTGTCCCAGATGAATCAGACTATGGAGCTAGCCATCAACGAACTCCTTTCAACGGTTCCACAGTCGCTGGGGAGTGAACGATAGGCATTTGAAACGGAACCCGGGCCGCTGAGGTCAGAAGGTCGTCCGGAATCATCCGGATCTCGATTGCAGTGAGAAATTGGTTAGCAGATACTTGAAAGCGCAAAATCAGGGCGCAGCAAACAGCGCGCGTTTCATCATTCGCGCACGGCGTTACACGTACGGTTTTGCAGGCGTAGTGCTGGACCAAGACGGAGGTTTGGTTAGTTAGATCCTCCGACCTTTAGATTGCATTCCTGTACGAAGACCAAGTTGTGCGCATCTGTAGACCGAGAATTGCGGAGAGCTCACGGGCCATGAACATCACTGAAGATCGATATCGAATGCTGCTGGGTGCCTCCAGCGCTCTAGCCGAACAGCCCACAGTAAAGGCCGTCCTGCAAAGCCTGCGAGGTGTTCTGTCGAGCACATCTAGATTGCACGGAGCGGAACTCTACGTGCTGAGCGATGACGGGAAGGGTTTGTACTCCTTCGAATTCGATCGAGACGCGGACGCTCCTGCAATTCAACCGGGAGCCAAGTTGTTACGCATTGGTCTGGTGGCGCAAGTGCTAGACGAACAAAAGCCGGTCTTTGTCCCCGACCTGTCACTGGCAATGTTGGAACACCCTGACATGGCTCCTTTTGCAGCCGAAGTTGCCGGCCGAAGCGCCTACTTGTTCCCGGTCTCGACTGCGCAAAAACGATACGGAATTCTGTCAACGCCAAAATTGCAGGGCCAGCAATTCGCCTCCGAAGACGTCGAGATGCTCAGTGCCCTGGCCTCCCACGTTGCGGTCGCGCTCGAGTGTGCACTGGCAAGAGATACCGTAGAACGTTACCACCGAGAGGTCGTGAAGCAGCGAGATCGGCTCAGCTTGTTGCTGGAAATCAACAACCATATTGTCAATAAGCTGGAAGCAGATGACTTGTTTCAGGCGGTAGCAGGGTCGATGCGCAAGCACTGGGGCAACGATCTCACGTCATTGTGGCTCCTTAACAAGCAGTCAGGCACATTGGAACGTAGATTTCTCGACTTCCCGACTGGAAGAGGCTTTCTCGACAAGGTGAATGTAGTCGAGCCAACGAAGCTATGGAGCGAATGGTCGCTCCTCCGAACGCCCCAGTATTACTCGCCGTGTGGAGCAGACATACCTCCCGCTCTCCGCGAGGCGTCCCGAGCCGAGTCGCTCCTCTCGGCCGTCGTGATGCCACTGATGGGTGCCGATGGGCCTCTGGGCCTGTTGACCATGTGCAGTCGCAGGGCTGATGGGTTTAACGAGGCGGATCGCGACCTGCTTTCGCAGATCGGCACGCAGACATCCCTGGTGCTCGAGAATGCGCTGGCGTACGGGCGGCTCCGCGCGTCGCGCGACGAGTTGGAGGAGCAGAGGCTCTACCTTGAATCGGAAATCGAATCTGAATTCAACTTCGAAGACATAGTCGGCAAGAGTGCCGCGATACGTAAAGTGCTGGACCAGATCACGATCGTTGCGCCAACCAGTTCCACCGTGTTACTGCACGGCGAGACCGGTACGGGCAAGGAGCTGGTGGCCCGAGCGCTACATAACCTCAGCCCTCGGCGGGAGCGTACATTTGTCCGCCTGAACTGTGCGGCGATCCCTTCGGGTTTGGTGGAAAGCGAACTGTTCGGCCACGAAAAGGGTGCTTTCACCGGGGCGCTCATCCAGAAGCGAGGCCGGTTTGAGCTGGCGGATCACGGCACTCTGTTTCTCGACGAGATTGGCGACATTACTATGGATTTGCAGCCGAAACTCCTGCGTGCCCTGCAGGAACAGGAGTTTGAACGTCTCGGCAGTACCAAGACCATCCACGTCGATGTTCGTCTGATTGCGGCCACACATCGGGATTTGGAAAGCATGATCCGCAACAATCAGTTTCGCGAGGACCTTTTTTACCGGTTGAGAGTCTTCCCGATCGAAATTCCGCCGCTGCGCGAGAGGCGCGAAGACATTCAACTCCTGGTCCACTTTTTTGTGTCGCGCCTCTCCCGCCGTATGCAAAAGCGCATCCGGTCCGTCCCCAGGCCCGCGATGGAAGCTCTGGTGAATGCCGATTGGCCAGGAAATATCCGCGAGCTAGAGAACTTCATTGAGCGCTGCGTGATACTGACGCAAGGGGACGAATTGAATGTGCCCCGAACAGAGCTCAACAGATCCGCTGGCCGCACCATTGTTGCGGTGCCATCCACGTTCGAGCAAGCAGAACGACAGGCGATCCTCGATGCTTTGAAAGGCGCGTCCGGAAGAATAGCAGGCAAGGGTGGAGCCGCAGAGCGCCTCGGCCTTAAGAGAACCACGCTGCAGAACAAGATGCGCAGGCTAAGTATAACTCGTGCTGATTATTCGGCCTGACAACATGCGGTCGCCCGCAGCATAAGGGCGCAAGTCAAAGGCGTTCGTCTGGCTGCTTAGTTCGTCCCTAAGGCCTCCCCCAAGAGCCTAGATCAGAGTCGCGTTTCGGCAATCCGTATGCTCTTTCCCTTGTGCCGCAGTAGGAGCCACACAAAAGAGATAAACAGTCGCTCAGGGGAGTGAGCGAACCTATAAACGAAGAAGTTGACCGGACTGGCAGTTTTTCTCGTTCTTTTGGAACCTCATTTTGGGATCGGGAAGTCAGAAATGAAGTGACGGTTCAAGGCTCCGGTTTTCTTCAACAAGCGGACCACCCGCAGCCGGATCACCAACGAGCCATTCGCCCGCCGCCTCGTGTTTACGGTCTAGCTCGATCGAGCTTCCTCCCGTCTTTTTCTTCAAGGCAGCTGGACGAGCCGCCTTGATTCTCTCCCGGCTCGCCACGGTTGCCCTCATGCTGGCACTGCCCGTTGCAAAGGGCGGCATCAGCTCGGATGACCCTTTGGCATCAATAATTTGCGCTGAGGATCGCTGGCAAGGTAGCTGCAAGGCTTAGCAATGGCCTTCGTTGAGGCTGCCAAGAAATGCAAAAGGAACCCATCATGTTACGTGTCGAAACGCAAGAAATAGGCGGCGCTTTGATCTGCAGCCTCGAAGGTCGTTTCACCGGTGAGGGAGCTGAACACGTTCGTCTGCTCGTCACGCGCTGCAATAGCAAATTAGAACTAGTCGTCGATCTCACGGAACTGATGTTCATCGACGCTGTCGGTGAAGATGTGCTTTTGTTGATAAAAAAGCTCGGAGGGGAGTTCGTGGCAGAGACAGCGTATGCCCGGGACATTTGCGAACGGCTTCAGCTTCCGTTGGTTCGTAACCATAAGCAGAACTCAGAATTACCGGGCAACACGAATGGAAAGGGTTATCCTCCCCCTACCAACTCTCGCGGCCTATGAGTCGGGCTCGACGGACTCCTATGCCCTGATGCCCGCGATGAGTTTCATTGCTGTTGAGAAGCAAGCGCGAATGAGCTTAACCGGGCCGACTCGCAGCCCCTTCTGTCTAGCGTCAAACCGCTGAGACTTGTTTCGACGCCCCGGCGCAGCAATGGCGTCGACCTGGTTAGAGTTCTATTCCGACCTCTCACGTTAACCATCCCACCCAGCTGCCGCATGACTGCGGTCCTCCGAAGAATGTGAGCGGATCGAGATGTGTCTTCTGATCATGGGACACATTCTCAGACGTCGTGACCTGAAACGCCGAGTGCCCATGCCCGCATGAGGGCACCCCACATCGCCCGGATAAGGGCAGCCTGTCGCGTTCACGGTTCATCCCTTTTCTGATTCAAGGACTTGCGAGGAGCCGTTCGTTGGTATGGAACCTGCAATCTCTGTGTACACGAGTGACAACGAGACTCGCTCGTATTCAAAGTAGCTTCAAGCCTCAGCTGAATTCCAGGTAAAAGAATGATGAAATCGAAACATTTCGTACCGCTTCTTGCAATTCTCGCCTTCGCCTTACCGATCCGGCCATTTGCCCAAGAGGCTAAGCAGGACGCGCCGACTCTTACCCTCGACGAGGCTGTTTCCTTTGCACTCGCGAACAATCGGCTCGTGAAGAACTCAGTCTTGGAAGCTCAAAAGTATGACTTTCAGGTGAGCACGATGCGGAGCAAGCGGCTGCCACATTTTCAATTTTCAGTCCTCGGTGGCGAACTGCTGCAGCCGTTTGATTTCACATTTGCGAAGGGTGTCTTCGGGACGTATCCGGGAACTGGACCTATTCCGTCAACAGACGCCAAGGTGCACACGCCAGCAAGATTGACCGCCTTCGTGAACGGCAGCATCGATCAGCCGCTGACACAGCAGTACAAGATCGGATTAGGGATTCGCGCGACAGAACTTGGGCGCGACATCGCCAAAGAAGACGTTCGCGCAGAGCGTCAGAAGATTGCGGCCGAGGTGCGTAGCGCATATTTCGAGCTCGTTGCGACTCAGGCCGCTGTGGACGCAGCACAGGAAGGGGTCAGGACGCTGCAAGAGGCACAGCGAGTTACGCTGCGTTATGTCGGCGAAAAGACGGTACTCAGGGGGGATGAGTTGGAGGTCGATGCGCGTTTGACGAAGGCGCAATACGACTTGTCCGTTGCTGAGAACGGACTGACCACACAACACGAGCACCTGAATCAACTTCTGGGGCGGGATCTTGCCACTCCATTTCGGGTTGATTTCCTGCCTGAGGAGGAGACAGCGACTCTGACCCTCGAGCAGGTACGCCAGCAGGCGTCTGAGAATCGCCCTGAGATTCGCCAAGCTCACCTCAAGGTAAAACAAGCCGAATACGATCGGCGCATTGCCAAGGCTGAATACATACCAGACCTTGGTCTCGCCGTTAGCTATATGGGGGTGCAGAACGTGCAAGTCCTTCCGACGAATGTGGGTGTGGCCGGCTTTGCCCTGACCTGGGAACCATTCGATTGGGGACGCCGCAGGAATCGTGTCCGCGAAAAAACCAACACTTTGGCCGAAGCGCATAACGGCGCACAGGAAGCTCAATCGCAGATAGGAGTTGAGGTTGGGATGAAGTACCGAAAGTGGAAAGAGGCTGCGTTGTTGCTGAAGGCCACCCGCACCGGCCATGAAGCCGCGGCGGAGCAATTCCGCGTCACTAGCAATAGATACAAAGAACAAGCAGCACTCGTAAGAGATCTCTTACAAGCTCAGGCTCGAAGTTCGGAAACCGCTTTTCAGTATCAGCAGGCGCTCTCTTCTTACTGGAGTTCCCTTGCAGATTTGCGCCGCGCGATGGGAGAGGAATAAACGTGAGAAAAACGATCGCAATCTTTTCATTGATGTTCGTCATGGCCGGCTGTGGCGGTCATAAGCCACTCAACCAGCCCCCCCAGGGGGTCCAGGCCGAAGCCATTGCAAAGCAAGCGAGCTTGAACGCCGACGGAATGCGTTTCTCGGCGGTTGTTGCGCCGGATTCGGAGGCTCCCTTGTCATTCAGAATTCCGGGATACGTCACTTCTCTCAAGCAAGTGCCCGGGCAGGACGGCAGGATGCGCGACATCGCCGAAGGGGATCCAGTAAGCAGGGGTGCTGTGCTTGTCCGCATCCGATCATCGGAATACGAAGACAAAGTACAGCAGGCGTCGTCGCAAGCTGCAGCCGCGGATGCTGTCTTTCAGAAAGCAAAGCTCGACTTTGATCGCGCTACGCACCTGTATGACAGTCAGAGCTTAACGAAACCCGATTTTGATTCCGCTCGCTCCCAGTACGACGCAAGCCAGGAGCAATTGAAATCCGCACGTGCTTTGACGAGTGAAACAGAAACCGCCCTGCGTGACACGTCTCTGATCGCGCCCTTCGATGGCGATATCGTGAAAAAAGCCGTAGAGATGGGCGCTTTCGTTGGCCCCGGGATTCCCGCATTCGCGCTCGCAAAAACCAACGTGGTGAAGATCGTCGTTGGCGTGCCCGACACGGTTGTCCGTTCCGTGAGACTCGGCCAGCCAGTTGAGGTTGGGATCGACGCATTCCCCACGCGCACCTTCCACGCACGGATCAGCCGCATATCATCGGCGGCGGACGCGGTTACTCGTAACTTCGAGGTCGAGGTTTCCATACCCAATCACGATCACTTGCTGAAAGTGGGCATGATTGGCTCTTTGCAACTGGCGAATGCTGGTGGCGATATTCGACCGTCCGCGCTGCTGGTTCCGCTTTCAGCAGTTGTGCAAGCGAAGGACGGCAAATATGGCGTGTTCGTTGTCTCGGAGTCGAGTGCAGGCGACGTGGCCCGTCTCCACAGTGTAGAAATCGGCGCCGTCAATGGCTCCGACATCAGCGTAGTCAATGGGCTAGACGCAGGAGATCGCATCATCACCACTGGCGCCAATCTGCTTAAGGATGGGCAGCGGGTAGAGGTCCTTCAATGAAAGCTGAGAACCCCAATAGCAGTCGTAATATCGCACGATTCTTTGTCAATAACCGGCAGATTGCCGCGGTAGCATTGCTCGCAACTCTGGCGTGGGGTGTGTTCGGGTACATGAACATGCCCAAGCGGAAAGACCCCGATATACCGGTGCGCATCGCACTTGCAATCACCCCGTGGCCGGGTATCTCGGCGGACAAGGTTGAGCAGTTGGTCACGCGCAAGGTGGAGCAAGCCATCACTGGAAACAGCAAGGTAGATCGTGTGGAGTCCACGACCCAAGACAACATTTCTGTTGTGCAAGTCAGGTTGTTGGACAACATCAAGAACACCCAGCAGGAATTCCAGGACATTGGGCAACGGCTGAACCAGATCACTGACCTTCCTGATGGCGCCGGACCTGTCACCTGGATCAGCGACTTCGGAGACACGGCAGCACTGATGCTGACCGTCGCCAGTCCGACTGTACCCGACCTCGAGATCGCGTTGCGCGCACGCGGTGTACAGAACGCGGTCGAGAAGGTACGCCAAGGAAAAACAGCGGGGCGTGTCGCCGTTCTTTACTGTTATCCGGCATCCGTCTCACCTGCCGTAATTGACCGGCCATTTTTGATGTTGGCGGCGCAGGCCGAGCGAGATGGGTTTGCACATGATATTCGGTCGGTCTCCGTCGGAAGTTGTTCCGGCATCGATTTTGCGACGACGAAGTCGGATGACCAAATCCGCGCCTATGGACGTCAGTTCATAGAGAAGAGACTGCAAGAGTATGACATTCATCCCGACGCGTGGGGACCGATTATCATTCGCGATCCACGAGCCACCAAGGACCGTATCGCGGAAGTAGCGAGCAACCGCTATTCCTATCGCCAACTGGATGACTTTACTGACCTGATTCAACGCTCGTTGCAGCGTGTACCCGAGGTTGCAAAAGTCCAACGTGTGGGCGTTCTGCCGGAAGAGATTTATCTCGAGTACTCGGACGAGCGGCTTTCAGCCTTGAAATTGCAGCCGACGAAGATCAAAGACATCCTGAACGCGAGGAATGTCACGGCCCCAGGTGGAATTGTCCAGACTCAATCGCGCAATGTCCTGGTTGACGCGACCGCCGAGTTCAAAAGCACCAAGGATATCGGCAACGTGCTTCTGGCATCGTCGTCGAATGGAGCGCCGCTATACTTGCGCGACCTCGTGGACATATCGCGTGCATATCAGACGCCTACCCGGTACTTGAATTACATGGTCTCTCGCGACGGTGGGGGAGATTGGCAGCGTAATCGAGCTATCACACTGGCCGTTCAAATGCGATCGGGCGAACAAATATTCAAGTTCGGAGAGGCGGTAGACAAAGCTCTGGCAAATGTTCGCCCGCAACTGCCGGCGGACCTCATTGTAGCTCGCACGTCGGACCAGCCCAGACAAGTAAAGGAACTTGTCAGCCTGTTGATGGGCAGCCTGTACGAAGCCATCGTCCTGGTTGTAATCGTCGCCTTGGTGGGATTCTGGGACTGGCGTGCAGCCATGCTAATGGCGGCGTCCATTCCTCTAACGCTAGCGATGACCTTCGGGATCGTGCACGTGCTTGGAATTGACATTCAACAAGTTTCCATCGCGACCCTGATCATCGCTCTTGGATTGTTGGTAGATATGCCTGTGGTCGCAGGCGACGCGATCAAGCGAGAATTGGGATCTGGTTCGCCGCGCGATCTGGCATCCTGGATTGGGCCGACCAAACTGGCGAAGGCGATTATATTTGCCACAATCACGAACATCGTCGCCTACCTCCCATTCCTAATGCTGACAGGCGATACAGGCTTTTTCCTTTACAGCCTGCCCGTTGTAATGACTTGCACCCTGATCGCGTCAGTCATTGTTTCTTTCACCTTTATCCCGTTGATCGCGTACTACCTGATCAAACCGCCCAAACAGTTGGAGCAGCCAATGTCCGAGCGACGAAAGCACGGCTTCCCGGCACTCTACTATCGGGTGGGTAATTTCGCGTTGGCACATCGCTGGGGTACGTTCGCAGGGTCCCTTGTTGTTCTCGTGGTGGGAGGCATTCTTTTCACCATGCTGAAGCCGCAGTTCTTCCCCAAGGACCTCTCCTACTTATCGTACGTGGATGTCTGGCTTCCGCCCGACGCCCCGCTGGGTGCAACCGACGCAGTAGCACAGCGAGCAGAGGCAGTCATTCGTCAGGAGGCTGAACAATTTGGAAACGAACATCATCACAAAGATATTCTAAAGTCGTTGACGACATTCGTCGGCGGCGGAGGCCCGAGATTCTGGTTCTCAGTTGACCCCGAGCGGCAACAACTCAATTACGCGCAAATCCTCGTTGAGGTTTCCGACAAGCACTTCACTAACGAATTCGTGGGCCCGCTGCAGACGGCGCTGAGCCGCGAAGTCCCCGGCGCCCGGATTGATGTCCGGCAACTCGAAACCGGCAAGCCGGTCGGCATTCCAGTCTCTGTTCGAATTTCCGGTCCGGAGATAGACGTTCTGCACCGTCTCTCTGGAGAACTTCAGACAACGTTTCGGGCCCAGCCAAACGCGACTCGGGTACGGGATGACTGGGGCGAGCCTGCTATGAATGTCCGTCTGAAGGTGGACCCGGATCGCGCAAACCTTTCCGGCGTCACGAATCTCGATATAGCCCTCTCATCAGCCGCAGCGATGAGCGGATTACCTGTCTCAACTTACAGGGAAGCCGACAAACAAATCCCGATCGCCGCCCGTTTGCGGATGGAAGACCGCGCAGGACTGTCTGACGTACAGAATGCTTACGTATACTCCTTGACCACCAATCAGCGTGTGCCTCTGAGGCAGGTCTCGAACGTCACCACGGAGATGGCGGTCTCAAAAATTAAGCGCCGCAATCAGTTTCGTACGGTTACGGTATCCGCGTTCCCGATTCCGGGTGTATTACCGTCTCAAGTGCTCACGCCGCTGCTGCCGAAGATCAAGGAGTTCCAGAAGAACCTGCCTCCCGGGTATTTCCTCGAGATCGGAGGCGAATACGACGAACAGCAGAAAGGGTTCAAGCAACTCGGCGTGGTCATGGCGATTTCTGTACTGCTGATCTATATAGCCTTGGTCCTGCAGTTCAAGAACGCAGTGAAGCCATTTTTAGTGTTCGCGGCGATCCCGTATGGAATGACCGGGGCATTCGCGGGACTCGTGATCATGGGGCAGCCGTTCGGATTCATGGGGTTCCTGGGTGTAGCCAGCCTTGTCGGTGTGATCGTCAGTCACGTCATCGTGCTTTTCGATTTCATCGAAGAAGCACACGAAAGAGGAGAGCCCTTGCGGGAAGCTCTGCTCGATGCCGGCATCGTGCGACTCAGACCTGTGATGATCACGGTGGGCGCGACTGTGCTTGGACTCATACCGCTGGCAATACACGGAGGACCCCTCTGGGAACCTCTCTGCTACGCCCAGATCGGTGGTCTTACGATCGCGACGTTCGTGACACTGCTGCTCGTCCCAGTGATCTATTCCATCTTTGTGTTGGATCTAAAGCTGATTAAGTGGGAGGCTCCTGCAGCAGCCGAGCCAACGCTAGCAACTGAACTAACGATCGCAGAGTTTGATTACTCCCACTAGCGGGAACTGAGTGTTTATAGAGGAGATCGTCATGATTACTTGCAGTAGCGCCGTCAGCCTATTTCCAGAGCTGAAAACCAGAATTGATACTCGCCGAGCGCGGGTCGCAGTGATAGGTCTCGGTTATGTGGGATTGCCTCTTGCTCTGCTCTACACCGAAGCGAAGTTTCGAGTAACGGGCTTTGACATCGACCAGCATAAGGTCGCGACTCTCACCTCCGGTGGATCCTACATTTATCGAATTCCACCTACAGAGATCCAGGCGGCGCGCTCGCAAGGTTTCTGTGCGACCGCGGAGTTTTCGAGCCTGACCGAAATGGATGCCATCATCATCTGTGTGCCAACGCCTCTGGACGAATATCGCGAGCCAGATCTCAGTTTTATCACGAATACCGCTAAGGCCATTGCACCCTATCTACGTGCCGGTCAATTAGTCGTCCTCGAAAGCACGACCTATCCCGGGACCACGGAGGAAGTGCTTATTCCAATCTTGGAGGAAGGTAATGGGCGCGGTTTGAAGGCCGCTCGCGAACCAATGGCTAACGGAGACGATGAGTTTTTTGTCGCTTTTTCTCCGGAACGAGAGGATCCCGGCAATGACAGCATCGCGCGGCGTGACATCCCGAAAGTGGTAGGGGGCTTGAATTCCCAAGCCTCCGAACTGACCGCCACGCTGTACGGGGCAATCTTCAACCGAGTCGTCCCAGTGTCCTCACCCGCCGTCGCCGAAATGACGAAGCTGCTGGAAAACATTTACCGATGCGTGAACATCGCCCTGGTCAATGAATTAAAGCTCTTGTCATTGCGCATGGGATTGGATATTTGGGAAGTCATCGAGGCTGCCTCGACCAAGCCATTCGGTTTTCAACCCTTCTACCCTGGCCCGGGTCTCGGCGGACACTGTATCCCCGTCGATCCGTATTATCTGTCATGGAAGGCGAAGGCGTGGGATTTCCAGACACGCTTCATCGAACTGGCCGGAGAGATCAACAGTGCCATGCCTTATCACGTGGTCTCATCCGTCAGCAAGGCCCTGAGTCAACAACGGAAAGCTCTGAACGGCGCCAAAGTGCTGGTGCTCGGGGTGGCCTACAAGAAAGACATCGATGACCTGCGCGAGTCGCCGGCCCTGACCATTATTGAGCTGCTGCAGAAGGATGGCGCTCAAGTCAGCTACAACGATCCCTATTTTCCGCTTATCGGCAAAGGGCGCCATTACGATTTACAGATGAAATGCGTACCCGTGAACGATGTATCCAAATACGACTGTGTGCTGATCGTCACAGATCATTCGGATTACGATTACGCCTGGATCGCGCAGCACGCATCCTTGGTGGTGGATACGCGCAACGCGATGAAGGGCATTCAGGGCGATAACATTGTGCGCTGCTAGACCGTCGGCTAAGCAAACGGTTTGCGAGCTGTGCGCACGGCACAAATTGGGTTCGCTGAGAGACGCGGCATCTCTGATCGCTCCACCTATGTGTCTTTCGGAGATCCGCCGAGTGAGCAAGCCCTCAGGTTTCATTTAGAGAACGATCTCGAAAATGGCTTTCCTCCAACAAGCCGGTGCAGCCGTCCTTCTGGTTTTGATTACCCTCACTATTCAGTGTGGGGGCGCGGCAGCGCTCATCATCTGGATAAGAAATATTCCAAGAGAGACTCAGAAGGTACGGGTGTTTCGTTGCGCTGCGCTTGTCATGCAAACCACAGTAGCGGTTCTAGTGCTGCACGGAATCGTTATTCTGCTATGGGCGAGTTGCTATCGGTGCCTATGCCTTCCGTCCTGGGAAACTGCGTTTTATTTCTCGGCGAGCAGCTATGCGACAGTGGGATACGGGGATGTGATCCTTCCGTCGAAGTGGCGCCTCTTGGGCCCGCTCGAAAGCATGGTTGGCATGCTGATGTCGGGGGTCTCGATTGGACTTCTCTTTGCGGCTGTCACTCACCTGGTCGACGGCAAGTCACGATCTCGTCCACTACTTCATTCCGAACTCGCGACTGCGGATCCCATCGGTCTCCGGCAAATGGACGGTGTCACTTTGGTCGGTCGCGCTTCAAGGTCAGACCCTGAGGAATAGTTCACCGTAAGCACGGGGCTGCCAGCCTGGCAAATCACATCGTAGGTAGTGGCAAGATCGAGGTGCGAGACGATTCCGGCGTGGCCCGAATCGTGGAGCCCCAGAATAATAAGGTCCGCTCGCAGTCTGTCAGCAGTTTCAAGGATCTTCTCGCTTACGGGCGTTCCTGATTTAAATTCCGCGTACAGCTGAGGTCGCGTGTCGAGCCCAGCATCGTCGGCGAGTTCTGCCAGCCGCTGTAGGGTTCTCATCCGGGCATTTTCTTGCCAGTCTGTCAGAGCTTTTTCGGTGCTCGATGGCGCACCTGGAATGACACTCAGAAAGGCGAGCTTGGCTTCAAACTGATTGGCAGCCGCAATGGCTTGCGACAAGCCCTGGAGAGATGCGTGTCCGAAGTCTGTCGCAAACAGGAATGTGCGGTGCGTGGAGGATGTTCCAAGCCATGGGCGGGCATCGGTGTGTGGCCCAAAGGTCAAGACCGGACAATCTGCCTGACGGAAAATCTGTTCCGCGACTGAACCGAAGAACAGCTTGGCCACACCGTGTCGTCCATGTGTGCCCACGACGAGGAGATCCGTGCTTTCTTCTCGGATGATTTCTCGCAATTCTGGCCACAGTTCACCGTGCCTAACGATGAATTTGTATTGAATGCCAGCGAGGGCCCCGGTTCGTACCAGCAATGCCTCCAACCGCGCGGCCTCGCGCGGTACTGCCTCTTCACAGGCAGCAATTGCGCCGGGACCCGCCATAGTCAGACCCAGTGAGGACACCACATGCGCTAAGCAGAATCTCGAGCCATAGAATCGGGCCAGTGCCAGGGCGTGGTGCAGCGCGTTCTCAGAAGCTTCAGAGAAATCCGTTGCGATCAGTATCGACCGTGGTTTCGCTGTGACGAGTGACATGACATGCTGACTTAGACGCCGCTCTTGCCATCCTAAGAGCCGTCGGATGAGGTGCGAGTAACTTGATCCATAACTACTTGGGGAGAGCTGGGATCAAGTGCCGCGCACCCCTACTTCACCGACGGGCTTTGCGTGCGCACATGAACTCTCCACAGTTTGCATGCAATGTGCCAATCGAGGCCGAACGCTATCTCCCTTTAGAACCACAATAGCTGCATTCTTTGTCTTTCGAAACGTGCCCTGATTGAGGCACTGACCAAAGCAGGGCACGCCAGTTGCCGACCCGGTGCTTCGGATAGACGAGACATGATGGATTAACGGGCGGACCAATTGGCATGCAGTCTGCACTGCTGTCTCTTGGTAGTTCATCATCGATTAAACGAAGATTCTCGTTCTCAACTGAGGTTCGAGCAGCCCTGAAGGTGTGCCTGTACGAAACTGGCGACGTTTTTTCTGAGAATTAGTCGGTGCCGGTGCGGACTGAAGGTCGTTGCGGCATCCGGCTGGTTTGCGGTTCGGCCCTCCGGAACGGAAAACATCTACAAGATCTATGCCGAAAGCCTCTAAGGCGAGTCACATCTGAATGCGATTATTTGCGAAGCTCTGGAGATGTCCCCTCGCTGCCCACATTGAGGCGCTGCCCTGGACAAGGCACGCCGAATTCATGTTCACTCGTCGAACACAATCAACATTAAAGGTTTAAGCGGGATCCGATTGGCAATCCATCTGCTGTTCCCTCAATGTCCAGGCATGTAAATCAACTGGAAATGGGGAGAGTGACGTGGGAGCAAGCAATTCAATTACTGAATGTGCGCTGACGGGGATCCAGCCGACGTACAAACCGAAGAAGGCGAGGAGATGGAGAAGAATTCTCAAGCAGGCACAGGCGGGCGGTGCCGCGCCAAAATTACAGTCTCTCATGCGGCTCTCTCTCCGATTCTTTGCAGCTCTGCTCGGCCTTGGACTACTGAGCTACTTGGTGTTTCGAACCGGCCCGGGGATCGTTTGGAAACAACTGCAGACCGTCGGCTGGGGATTTGCTCTCGTCATTCTTTTGGGAGGGCTCTCACAATTGGCCAAGACGTGCGCATGGAGACAGGCGTTTACCTGCGATATCAGCGGCCTTTCCTGGTCCCGAAGCTTCGTCGCGCAATTGATCTCGGACGGGATCGGACAATTTGGTATCGCTGGAAAGGTGGTTGGCGAGGGGACGCGCATATCGCTGCTAGGTCGCGCCGTGCCCCTCTCGAATGCATTATCGGCTGGCGCGATTGACGGGGGACTGCATAGCTTCAGCGCCCTAGTAGTAACGGTCTTGGGCATCTCAGCCATTCTAATGATGGGCCCTGTTTCTGTTAGGTGGCGAGTGTATGCAGTGCTACTCATTACCGTGCTGGTGTCAGTGGTGATCTTGGCAGCTGTGGCTCTCAAAAACCGGTGGCAGTTGGTGGGCAATGCGACCCGGGCGATTGGCCGATTGCCGCGGCTTCATGCGTGGGTCAGCGATAAACAGCCGATCGTTGACTCGGCGGAAGGCAATCTCCTGAGCTTTCGTGATGAAGCGCCGGCCGCGTTCTGGGCAACATTGCTCTTCAATCTTCTATGGCACATGTTGGCCGTCCTGGAGGTCTACATCATTCTGCGGTTTATGGGAACAGGATTCACGGTAGGCGGTGCGTTCATCGTGGAAAGCCTGACGAAGGTGATCAATCTGGTGGGCGCGCTGAATCCGGGCAACTTCGGAACCTACGAAGGTGGCAGTATGCTCATTGCAAAGATGTTCGGCGTGACGAGTACCACAGGATTGACCCTGGCATTGTGCCGACGCGCGCGCACCGTCTTCTGGGCAGGAGTTGGAGCCATGTGCATGATCGTTATGAAGAAGGCCGAGGCGCCGAGGACAATAGCGGCGACGCTAGGTCCGGTAGTAGGGCCGTTCCACGGCAAATAGGGCTCCGCGAATACTCTTATGCACGGCAACAAACGATCTTCGATTCGACGCAGGCGTGACCAGATGAGGTCAGCGTGCTCGTCACTGGGCACGGTATGGTCGTGCGGAACCGAGTTTATTGCAGAACCACAACATAAGAAGTGATTTGATTCTGAGACGGGTTCGGCAAGTGACGTGCCTAAGATCATCTCGAACTGCTTCTCGTTCTTTCGAGAGGCCGTTCACAAAAAAATCTCGAGCGCACTGCGCCGCTGCGCCCGCGAATGACACGAAGCAAGCGGCTTAAGGAGTTCAGTCAATGATTAAGAATTCTGCATTACTCATGATTACGTTCGTGATGCTCACGTTCGGCCCTCTCGGCCGCGCCCAGGATCAGGAGCCCCCCACGATCGACTCCGCCATCGCTGTGGTGAGGGCCAATATGAAGGCAGGCAGGACTACCCTCATCACGACTGGAATGAATTTCAATGACAAAGATGGCGCCGCATTCTGGCCGATCTATCAGCAATACGAGTACGAACGATCCAGGCTGGATGATCGTCGTGCTGTCGTCATAAAGGAGTACACCCAGAAGTACCCGAACCTGACCGATGCAGAGGCCAAAGCGATGGCAGACCAAATGTTGGACTGCGACTCTCGTCTGGCTCAGTTGAAGAAGAAGTATTACAAGAAGTTCAATAAGGTGCTTCCGGCTCTTACGGTGTCGAGGTTCTTTCAATTAGAACGTCGCGTCGACTTGATGATGGATATGCAGGTCGAGGCCTCACTTCCTCCCCTCACGCAGGCAAATTACAGCGGCCAGACAGGTAGCGTGGCAGAACCGCCTCAGCAATGAGGCAGGCTGCTCTTCGGCCGCGATTCTCATCCAGGGAGCACTCGATGTTCAACATCATGAAGCGGCCCGTCATAGTCGGGGCAATGCTAATGTCGGCGGTCATGGCATTGGCGCAAACGCAGGTCCAGAGAGAAACGTTCTCGGTGCAAGGCTACGAAGGGCAGGCGACAGTCATTCGAAACCGTGGACGTGTGTTCGTGGATGTGCAGGACCTGGCGCGAATCACTAAAGGCTCGCTGAGCTTTGAGGAGGACCGAATCATTCTCACAGTCGCTCCAAGTGACGCGTCGGAGCCGCCGCGCGACTCCGCGACGAAGTCGGGGTTTTCACTCGCGTTCATGAGGGCCGCGATTGAGGCGATGGCCTCGATAAGAGAATGGGGTGGGATGCTGCAGGTGATCGTTCAAAATGGATATCCCGTAGGGAAGGCCATGGCAGGAAACACGATTCGCGCGTACCAGGGTCGAGCCGCCGACAACGTCGCGTTAGCCTCAGCCGCTGCGTCGACGGATGATGACCACCGCGGGCTCGAGTTGCTGCGGAATGAGTTCAACAATGTGCAGGCGTGGGCTGAGAGCTTTGTTGACGCTAGGAACTCGTTGAGCGCGGCCGATCTGTCGACATCGGAAAACCCGCTCAAGGATGACCAGGACGCCCAGAAGATCATCCGTTGTGGTCAATTCCTGGCGCAGATGTTCCCCGGCGCTACCTTCCAGGACGACGCGGCGTGTCATTAGGCTCTTAACACGTGCGAAACACACCTCCCCAAACCATTGCGGTCAGTGACTGCTCATCCGACGCAGCGTCCGTCTCAGCAGCCTCACCGCAAAAACGTCGCACGTGGGCATACACGGAGGGGCTTCCGTTGCCGCTGGGTGTTACCTTCTGCACGAACGGCCATCACGCGAGATGTCCCGCAGCAATTATTGCATTCGCCATTCGGACCGCATTCGGGTCAGGAATTCCGTTCTCGTTGTGAAAGCGGTACCATAGGCGCAATGTGGTCGGGGCACCAATTCGAAAAATCGGATACGCTGACCTCTGAACAGGTGGATGCACTGCGCAGTGCGCTGCAATCAGTGATTTCGAGCGGTGCGTTCGCCGACAGCAAGCAGTGCAAGGACTTTCTTCGCCTCGTCGTGGAACGCGCTTTGGCAGGAGACTTGGAATCGTTGGGGGAGCGCACGGTCGGCGCAGAAGTGTTTGGGTGGCCCGCCGATAACGAAACCTCCAACGATGCGGCCGTTCGCGTGCGAGCGACGGAAGTTCGAAAGAGGCTTGCACAGTACTACCGAGAGGCCAAGCAAGACCAGCCGGTGCGTATCGAACTGACTCCGGGTTCGTACATGCCGGAGTTCCATTGGTTGTCCGAGACAAGATCCGAAGACGCAAATGCGATCGCTGCACCTCCCACGCATGCTCGGCGATCGCGGTGTACCGTAATCATAATTGTTACCTTAGCCGGCCTCGTGATTGTTTCTGTCTTATTTTGGTTACGACACTACCCGTCACCCCAGCAGAATGTGGTACGGCTGTCACTCGGGCTCCCGCAGGGCGTAACCTTACAGAGGAACTGGCACCCGTTCGAAGAGATGGCGCTTTCGCCCGACGGCGAAATGGTGGCCTTTTCAGCAACGGATGCTTCTGGTGAAAGCTCTTTGTGGATCAGGCCTTTGAGTTCTACGGAAGCGCACAGGATGGTCCAGACTCAGGGGGCGCTTCTGCCTTTCTGGTCCACGGACTCACAGTTCGTCGGTTTCTGGGCAGGTGGGAAGCTTAAGAAGATACGGCGATCGGGTGGACTTCCCGAGGTGATCTGTAGCGTTGCGGAAATTGCTCAAGGAGCCTGGAGCCCCGATGGAACAATTCTTTTCGCCAGAGCTGTAAACAGCCCGATTGACCGGGTCTCTCCCAACGGCGCAAATGCGACCCCTGCGACCTCGCTCCAGCCTGGACAGGTCAGCCACATGTGGGTCCAGTTTCTGCCAGACGGCAAACACTTTATCTATTTGGCTCGCACCAGCCTTACGAGTGACGATCCGCAAGCGAAGGTCTACGCCCAGTCACTGGATGGCGGAGCTCCGATTGAACTCTTGACGAGTCAGAGCCGGGCAATAGCCGTACCGGACTATCTCCTGTTCGCGCAGCAGCAGAACCTGTTCGCCCAGCGGATGGACTGGAAGGCGTTGCAGAAGATCGGGGAACCGTTGTTGGTGGCCCGCAACGTCGCTGCCTCTCCAGCTTACCTTGGCACTTCCGAATTCACTGCCTCGCAAACCGGGGTGCTGATCTACGGCACAGCAGAGGGCTCATCTTTCGATCAGCTGAAGTGGTATGCACGCGACGGTTCAACGATCGGCAGTCTCAATCCGGTTATCGACTATCAGCAGTTCACGCTTTCGCCCGATGGGAAGCGCCTGGCGCTCAACTCCTTCCATCAGCATGCTACCGGCAGTCTGTGGCTGATAGATATTGCGACTAACACAACGACGCCTCTGACGTTCGATCCGCACGCACAATCTGATCCCGTCTGGTCCCCCGACTCGCGCTATGTTGCTTTTAATCTTCTGCCCAATGGTGGAACTGATCCGCCATTCCTCGTACAAAGGATTGAAATAGGAAGTCAGCAGCCGCACCTCATCTTCGGGGACGATGTAAGGCACTGGGTAGAAGACTGGTCACCGGATGGCCGCTTCTTGGTGGCGCACGACACAAAGACGGTTTCGATACTACCTTTGACGGGCGATACGAAACCTCAAACGGTGTACTCATCGAGCTTCCTGAAAGATGCATTTCATCTGTCGCCAGACGGGCACCTGATCGCCTACGGGGAGAACCGCAGCGGGAGATGGGAGGTCTTTGTTGCGCGTTTTCCTTCGTTTCACGGGATAAAGCAGGTTTCAGTCGCCGGTGGCGCACAACCACGGTGGCGCGGTGACGGCCGTGAACTTTTTTTTATCGACAGTGAAGGGCAAATGATGTCGGCGACCGCGGAGCGCGGCTCACCCCAGGTAGGCGTCCCCAAAAAGCTATTCGACACGGGATTGATTCCAGATCCAACAATCAATCAGTATGCAGTTACTGGAGATGGGCTCAAATTTCTGGTGCTTGAGCCGCGGAAGAGCTTTCTGGAAACTTACTCTGTGATCCGTAACTGGCCCGCGACGCTGAAGTAAACACCCAAGTCGGCTGCATTAACGGACTCGGCGAAGCACCCCTGTGCGCCAGGGATTAGAACATTTCCATGAAGAGGGCCGATCCTCATATGAAGAGGGCGGAAGCTCAAATATCGGCCGTGCTAGCACTCGTTGCGCTTGGCATGCTGTACGTGCTGCTCTGGTGTCCTCATGCTCTTGCGCTGAATCCGTCGGTGGATGTAAGTCAATACGCACATACCGCATGGACCTATCGCGACGGGTTCGTGCAAGGCGGCGTCAACGCAATCGCCCAGACGCCTGACGGTTATCTCTGGCTCGCTACGCAAAGCGGAGTCGTTCGATTCGACGGTGTTCGGACGGTGCCGTTACCTCTTGCGCCAGGGCGGCAGTTTCCGAGCACCTCGGTGGGAGCCCTCCTGGCGGCACGCGACGGGACCCTCTGGATCGGCACCCTTGATGGGCTGGTGAGTTGGAAGAACGGTCAACTGACTGAATATCAGTCGCTTGCGCGCCGCACTGTTCTCGCGCTACTGCAGGATCGCGCCGGAACGGTGTGGGTGGGCGGTCTTGCGGGGCCGGCGGGAACCCTCTGCGCAATCCGCGGCGAAAGCACCACCTGTTATGGCGATGACGGAAGTCTCGGCACCGTAGTGGCGTCCTTGTACGAGGATATTGACGGCAGCATATGGGTAGGAGCGGCAACGGGCCTGTGGCAATGGACGCCCGGTCCCCCAACCCGTTATTTGGCGACACCAATCAGCCGGGGCGCCAAGATGACGCAAGGCGATCATGGGGCGGGCCTCGTAGTTGCGGTTGGCAGCGTCCGTCAAATCATTGGAAAGACAGTGACCGACTATCCGCTTCATGGGGTGCCGTTGCCTTTGAGTGCTGGAACTGTCCTTCGCGATCGCAACGGTGGGCTTTGGATCGGCACAACTGTTCATGGGCTCGTCCATTCGTACGAGGGTAAAACCAGCATTTTTACGCACAAAGATGGCCTGTCTAGCGATCAGGTGTACGCGCTCTTCGAGGGCCGTGAAGGATCCATCTGGGTCGCCACTTCCGAGGGTCTCGACCAATTTCGAGAGTTGCCGGTCACCTCGCTCCCCGTGAAACAAGGATTATCCAGCCCCACCACGAACTCCGTGCTGGCGGCGCGCGACGGGAGCATATGGATCGGCACGACGGCTGGGCTATATAGGTGGGATCGCGGGCGCACGACGGTGTATCGGAGACGAAGCAATCTTGGCCTCGCCGACGACGAGATTCAATCGCTCTTCGAGGATGAGCGTGGTCGCATTTGGGTTTCAAGCTTTAGCGGGCTTGCGGCATTTTGGAAGGGGAAGTTCACTGCGGTTCCATCGGTGCCGGCCGGGACGAAAAATGCGATCACTGGCGACAATCACGGCGGCCTCTGGCTCAGTCTGTTTGGCACGGCGAACAATTACAGTCTGACGCATCTAGTCGACAGCAAAATCACCGAACAGGTGCCTTGGCGGAACCTGGGTGGGGGGCCGGGGACCGGCCTCCTGCCCGACCCGAACGGCGGTATCTGGACGGGGCTGTTGAGCGGCGGGATTGCCTACTTTCGAGCGGGGCAGATACGGAACTTGCCATTGAGCGACGACGGGGCAGGCGCGCGGAAGGTGTGGGATATTTCGCGCGATCGCAGCGGCACGCTTTGGGCAGCCACCGAAAATGGGGTCAGCCGGATCACGGACAAAGGTGTCGCAACCCTGACCACTGCGAACGGGTTACCCTGCAAGACCGTTCACTGGATCATTGAAGACAACCTTTCTTCCTACTGGCTCTACACGCAGTGCGGACTCCTGCGCATAGCACAAACTGAGTTGGAGGCCTGGATCGAGGACCCGAAACGACGCATCCATGTGACAACCTTTGATGCCACGGATGGAGTGCGACTGGTTCCGATTCTCAAGGGGCTCAGACCTGCGGTCACGAAGGCGTCCGACGGGAAAATCTGGTTTGTAAATGGAGACAAGGTGAGCTTCATCGATCCGTCCCAAACCCCCACCAACATGCTCCCTCCGCCAGTTCACGTTGAGCAGATTACCGTTGATGGCAAGACGTACGATGCCGGGCAGGATTTACGCCTGCCTCCGCACGTTCGAAATCTGGTGATCGACTACACCGCACTCAGCCTGGTGGCGCCGGACAAGGTGCGCTTCCGCATCATGCTGGAGGGCCAGGACGGGGGCTGGCGGGATCTGGCTAATCAGCGTCACGTTCAGTACACAAACCTGCCGCCACGCAAGTACCGCTTTCGTGTGATCGCGTCAAACAATAGCGGTGTGTGGAGCGAGCAGGGGGATCCACTGGAGTTCTCCATCGCGCCCGCCTATTACCAGACGAATTGGTTCCGCGCCCTATGTGCTGTGTTCTTTCCGGCGCTGCTGTGGGCGGCCTACCAGTTGCGGGTCCGGCGGTTGCGTTATGAGTTCGAGATGACCCTGGACGCACGCGTCGGCGAGCGTACGCGAATCGCCCGGGACCTGCACGACACTCTGCTGCAAAGCTTCCACGGCTTGCTGCTCCGGTTCCAAACGGTTTCCCAGTTGCTCCCACAGCGCCCGATCGAGGCAAAGGAGAAACTGGACAGCGCGATCGAGCAGGCTGCCGGCGCGATCACGGAAGGGCGGGACGCGGTGCAAGGACTGCGCATTTCCACAGTCGAAGGCAATGATCTCGCGCGAGCCATAAGCACCCTCGGAGAGGAACTCGAAAACGACTCAAGCAATCATCGACCTGTAACTTTCCGCGTAGCGGTTGAGGGCCAGGCGAGAGACCTGCATCCCATCCTCCGTGACGACATCTACAAAATCGCCGCCGAAGCGCTCCGAAACGCCTTTCATCACGCCCGAGCGAAGCAGGTAGAAGTTGAAGTCCGGTATGACGATGAGCAATTCCGTTTACGCATACGGGACGATGGAAAAGGCATTGACGCGGACGTTCTCTCCAGTCGGGGTGTTCAAGGACACTATGGGTTGCGTGGGATGCACGAACGTGCCGCACTCATGAAAGGTGAGCTGGTAGTTTGGAGCGAAGTAGATGCAGGAACCGAAGTGGAGCTGCGCGTTCCTGCCAGCGCTGCCTACATGACAGATCGCAAACCTTCCTGGTGGTTGCGGAAATTTGCTCCGAAGGCATGAAGTAGGAAACCGTGTCATCCTGCTACCAGGCTGCGAGGAGATAGCACGGATGGCAAGAGATTGGATGATCACCATCCGCAAAGACACAGTGCGCGGCTTTCGGGTTGCGAGCTGGATATTGCTGTGCGTTCTTCAAGCGTCAACCGCGGCAGCACTTGACGCCCGGCCCGGCAAAATCGCAATTGCCAAGGGGATAAACGTACGCTTGGCCGACGTGATGGCGAGCGTCGGGTCTCGTAAGGACCGCGAAAAGGTACCTGACAGCCCTGCCCGCCACGTTCAGAATGTCCCCGCTCGGGGCGCCCACGTTCCGGTGAGGCACCTCAAGTTCTCCCACCTGACCTCGAACGATGGCCTGTCTCAAGGCTATGTTACTGCCATTTTGCAGGATCGCCGCGGCTTCATGTGGTTTGCCACACGAGATGGCCTCAATCGCTATGACGGTAATACCTTCGTCGTGTACAAGAACAATCCCAACGACCCCACTAGCTTAAGTTCCAATTTTATTCAAGCTCTGATCGAAGATGATCACGGCGATCTGTGGATCGCCACCAATACTGGGGTGAACAGATTCGACCCCACAATTGAGCGCTTTTCCCGCTACCTTAATAATCCCAACAACCCCAACAGTATTGGCGATGCTTACGTGACGAGCATCGCCCGAGATAATGGGGGATATGTTTGGTTTGGCACCGAAGCCAGCGGCCTCGACAAGTTTGATCGAAGGACCGGAACATTTACTCATTACCGCAATGACAGCGCTGGACAGTTTGTTGGCAGGATCACTCAGGTCATTGCGGATAGACATGGCGAAATCTGGTTTGTTGGCGAGCGCGGCGTGTTCCATCTGGACCAGCAGACTGGACAGATTACTCGCCCTCCTGCCACCAGGAATGTCTCCAGCGCGGAGAATGTGTATGAAGACGAAGCGGGCAATTTTTGGATGGTAGCCAACTCACAAATCGTCGGACTCGTGAAATATGATCGACAGGCAGAGCGCATCACGAAATACCCACTGGGTGCCCGTGCTGCCGGCGTCCTCGCATCGTCAACAAACGGCGGCTCGGTTAACAGCAACCTCGTAGCTGACGGGCAGAATGGATTATGGGTGCCATCCAGCGAGGGTCTTTATTATTTCGACCGGAGGAAAGGACGTTTCGCGTACCGCTTTCAGCACGATGAGACGGACCCGGATAGCCTCGACAGTAACGCCATTATGTCTGTCTATCAGGACACGAGTGGTGTGCTGTGGGTGGGAACTGAAAACGCGGGACTCAATATTCTCAATTTCCGGCAAGAACAGTTCGGCTATTACGGACATCGTCCCGGTGACGCCAATAGCCTTTCGCCAGGCAGGGTCAAGGCGATTTATCAGGAGCCGGATGGTGTTCTTTGGATAGGCTTTTTCCCTCGCGCCTTGGACAGATTGGATCCAAACACGAGTCAAATCACCCATTATATTCCCAAGCCGGGCAACGAGAATGCGCTCAGCGAAGGCACTAACGTCGACAGCATTTACAAAGATGCGGCAGGTTATCTGTGGGTGGGTGGTGGCGCCTGCGGACTTGATCGGCTCGACGAACGCACAGGGCGCTTCAAGCATTACCGACACAACCGTGATGATCCCAACGGCTTGATGTCTGATAACGTCTTCACGATCAATGGAGACCGAAACGGCCATATGTGGGTAGGCCAGCAGAACGGAATAAGCCGCTTTGATCCAGCGACAGAAAAGTTCATTAATTACAAGCCCGATCCCAATAATCCGGACAGCTTGGTAAATTGGGTCTGGATCATTTATCAGGATCGTTCCGGCGCCCTATGGTTAGGCACGTTTGGCGGCGCGCTGATCCGCTTCGATGACAAGGCGAAGAGTTTTGCGGCTTACTCGCCCGATTCACGTGACCCTAACAGATTGAATGGCGGCGGCATCACCACTATCCACGAAGACCGGACTGGAACACTCTGGGCAGGAGGGTTTGACGGACTTTACCGGTTCAACCGTCAAGATGGAAGCTTTACACGGTACACGGAGAGCCAGGGCCTCCCGAGCAGCACGATTCGTTGCATTCGGGAAGATGGAGTTGGGCGGCTTTGGCTCAGCACTCAGAAGGGCGTATCCCGATTCGATCCGCACAAGGAAACCTTCAGAAATTATGACGCGTCCGACGGCCTGCAGAGCAATGAATTCAGTGACGGTTGTTATCAAGGCCGAGATGGAAAGATGTTTTTTGGCGGCAGCAATGGGTTCAATTCGTTCTTCCCTGAAAACATCACCGACGATCCGTTCGTGCCGCCAGTAGCGATAACTACCTTCAAAATCTTCAACAAAGCCGTTCCTGTCGTTGCTGAATCGGTGCTTAAGAAAGCCATTCCATACGTCCATTCCTTGACTCTCTCCTACAAGGACAGCGTATTCTCCTTTGAATTTGCCGGCTTGAGTTACGCAAATTCCCAGAAGAACCGCTATCGATACAAGCTCGAAGGCCTTGAGCCCCGTTGGAACGAGGTTGGCAGTAAACAGCGCCTGGCCACGTACACTAATCTAAACCCCGGCAAATATGTTTTTCGTGTGCAGGGCTCCAATAGCGATGGCGTCTGGAATGAAGCAGGGGTGTCACTGCCCATTCTGATCACGCCTCCCTGGTGGGGGACCACTTGGTTTCGCGCCGTCTGCGCGATCCTTTTTTTGTTGTTGTTGTGGGCAGCCTACCAGTGGCGTGTCCGACAATTGCATCATCAGTTCGAAATGACGCTCGAGGCCCGCGTCGGCGAGCGCACACGGATCGCGCGAGAACTCCATGACACCCTGTTGCAGAAGTTCCAAGGACTCTTGCCACGCGTCCAAGCTGCTATTTACAAGCTGCCTACCGGCGCGGTCGAGGCGCGCAAAATACTGGAGGCTGCTCTAGATCTGGCCTCTGAAGCGATCACTGAGGGCAGGAATGCCGTGCAGGGTTTGCGCTTGTCTACCATCGAGGAGAATGATCTTGCCGTAGCGATTCGGACGGCCGGAGAGGAGCTAGCAGCCGCAAGCAATCAATCCTCACCTGCATTCGAAGTTGTTGTGCACGGGAGACCACGAAACCTGCATCCGGTTCTGCGAGATGAGGTTTACCGCATTGCAGCCGAAGCGCTACGGAACGCGTTCCAGCATGCGCGGGCCCGTCAGGTCGAAGTAGAAATCAGGTATGGAGAAAAAAAGTTCACGGTCCATATACGAGACGACGGGAAGGGGATTGATCGCGAAGTTCTGAGCGCAGACGGACGCGAAGGCCACTTCGGCTTGCACGGTATGCGTGAACGAGCGGAGCTTGTTGGTGGGAAGTTGGTGGTCTGGAGCGAATTAGAATCCGGTAGCGAGATTGAGCTAAGCATCCCTGCCTCAAGGGCGTACATTAACTCTCCCCGGCGTCTCTGGGAATTTCGGAAGCTTTCAAAGAAAAAGACAGATCGGAACGAGAAGGGCAACGCGTGAGTTCTGAACAAGCATTAATTCGGATTCTGGTGGTTGACGATCACCCCATCGTCCGGCAGGGCATTGCGGTACTGGTCGGGACCCAAACAGATTTGACTTTGGTTGCAGAAGCCTCGAATGGTCGCGAGGCCATCCAGCAGTTTCGCGAACATCGCCCTGACATCACACTCATGGACTTGCAGATGCCAGAAATGAACGGCCTTGACGCGATGGCGACGATCCGCGGCGAATTCCCAGACGCAAAAATCATTGTGCTAACCACTTATACCGGAGATGTTCAGATTCTCCGTGCTTTAAAAAGCGGAGCTTACGGTTATCTTCTGAAAAATACATTTCACAAAGAACTGGTGGATGCCATCCGCGCCGTCCATGCTGGAAAGAAAACCCTTTCTCCCGAAGCCTCCTACCAGATTGCTGAGCACTCCACTGATGAGGGCCTCACGCCTGCCGAAGTCAGCGTGTTGAGGTTAATCGCAGCCGGCAACGCCAATAAGCAGATCGCCGACCAGTTATCGATTACCGAGGAGACAGTCAAGTCGCGGGTCAAGAATATTCTCTCGAAGTTGGGTGCCCACGATCGGACGCACGCCGCTATGATCGGACTAAAACGCGGCATCATCAAAATGTAGAAGCCAGTCACCACTCCACCACAACACCTCCGAGAACCTGATCTGCCACTGATTTCGTGAAATCCAGAAGATTGCTGCCGAATGCGATCCGCAACCGATTTTGGCACCCGCAGGCACACGGGAGTTGAAATTGAGACTCGTTATGACACGCGTCTGTGAGACGATGAAACGTAGTTGATCGAGAGATTGTTTTCCGACCAGGGAACCAGGGCTTGCAAGGCATGCGAGAACGCGCCACACTCATAGCAACGAAGATAAAAATTTGGGCGAAGTCGAACAGGTATTGAAGGGGCTACTCATCTCGCCGAATTATCGGGCAAGCGAAAGCATGAAGGAGGCCGCGGGTATGAGCGCGGATATTCCGCGAATTCGAATTCTCACGGTCGACGACCATCCCGTCGTACGGCAAGGTATCGCCGGTCTGCTTGGCGTTCAGCCAGATATGGTTTTGGTAGGCGAAGCATCCAACGGTCGAGAGGCGATCCAACAATTCCGCATGCAGCATCCCCATATTACGCTGATGGACCTGCAGATGCCGGAGATGAACGGCATCGACGCGCTCATTGCGATTCGAAATGAGTTTCCCGACGCAAAGGTGATTGTATTGACAACCTACGCAGGCGATGTGCAAATCCTGCGTGCGCTCAAAGCCGGTGCTCAGGCCTATCTGCTCAAGGATACGTTACATAAGGAATTGCTGGAGACGATCCGTGCTGTTCACGCGGGAAAGAAGAGCTTATCGCCAGAGGTCTCATATGAAATCGCCGAGCATGCAACCGATGACGCCCTGACTCCCGCCGAAATCCTTGTGCTGCGACTGATCGCAGCTGGGAACGCGAACAAGCAGATTGCCGATCAACTCTCAATCACTGAGGAGACGGTTAAGAGTCGAGTCAAGTGCATCCTTTCGAAACTGGGTGCCAACGATAGAACGCATGCCGCGATGATTGGGTTGAAGAGAGGGATTATTGAGCTGTAGTTCCTATCAACGAGCTTTGCGCCCAAAACGCAAGACTCTAAAGAGTGACGATTCGAGCTCTTTTTGGGGTTTTGCGAACCTCCGAAACGCGGAATTCTAGTCATGTACTGAAAGGCGCGTCGTTGCGACGGCTATATTCCACATTCGCGGGCGGTTGGCCCGGCACCGGGTTGCTTCTCATGCGCCTGGTGATTGGTTCCGCACTGGTTGTGCGGGCGGCTCCCAAGCTGTGGATCGATCCTCCCTTGAACGTCACCATTCCCGCCGTGCTCGCCATCGGAGCAGGCATCCTCCTAATTGCCGGATTGTGGACACCCATCGTGGGAGTGTCCGTAGCACTGATTGAAATCTGGAAGATCATTATGCTACCCGGAGATAAGTGGGTTTGGCTGCTGCTCGGAACCGCTGGTGCCGCTCTCGCAATGTTAGGGCCTGGTTTGTGGTCAGTCGATGCTCGCCTTTTCGGCTGGAAGCGCATCGAAGCTCCGCCCCGCGAAAAGAGCTCTCACTCTCTTTAAGGCTCCCCATATACCCACCAAATTTCTTGCCTCAGAAGAGGGTGACGTTCGTTCCCCCAAGAGTCCGCGATTTGCCCCCATGTGGGGCTGCGCGCAAACAGAGCCCGGTTGACAATGGCTACGTCATTGAGACGACAGGTGCGATGGTGGGGAGGCGCTTATGTGGAAGATCAGAACTCACGGTTTCACGCTACAGGAAGTCCTGACCATGGCGGCAATGAATATTGCACCCGCGCTGATCGCGACCAATACAGGCGAGCGAACGAGCTGGAGCTGCCACGCGGACCGAGACTCACGAGGATTCAGGAGATTGTCATGGCAAAGGTAATTGAGTTTTACATACCGCAGAACTTTCGGAAACCATTAAGGACATCAACTCAGCCGCAACTCGGAAAAGTCATCGAGTTTTGTCCACAGACGAAGAGATCAGCTTAGCTGCTATTCGCCTTCCGCGGATTGAGAGGAAATATGACGTTCAAGTTCACTCCTACACAAACCGGATTTATGCGTCTTGAAGATTCCAAAAAACTGTTAAGCGCCATCTTCCCAAACTGGCCCAGCCTGGAGCCGTGCCGTCCCGCACCACGTCTCGAACCGATTCCCAGGACAGAGCAGATCGGAGCAGTTAGCCATGTTTAGCATCACAACTAAAAGCTACGGCAGGCCGCACCTGCCGAAGTTCTCATTCAGGCGGCTATGAGCGTGGAAACTACCCGCTTGGCATCTGGAGGCCGCGTCCGCTCTGTGGCTGCGGCAACGCAAAGAGGATATCTCTCTGCTAGTCACTTTCTTCGTACAAACGTTCGCAAAGCACTGCAAATGTAGAGGTAGGGAGGAGACTATGGGGTGCACGACGATGGATTTCACGAACCTCGGAGACCTTGAAGCAACGGGCCCTGTCAGCGTGAGCGGGCTCGGAGACCAGCAGTTTCGTGTCGAACCAGAAATCAGCCCTGAGTACTGCTTCGAAGGCATTGTCGGCAGAAGCACAGCCCTGCAGAAAGTCCTGGAACAAGTCGCGATCGTTGCACCCACTGATTCCACAGTCCTGCTTCACGGAGAGACAGGGACAGGAAAGGAATTAATTGCGCGCGCGATTCACAATCTGAGCTCTCGGCGCGAACGCCCTTATGTCCGCATGAATTGCGCAGCGATTCCCTCGGGGCTGCTGGAAAGCGACCTGTTCGGGCACGAAAGGGGCGCCTTCACGGGAGCGTTAATACAGAGAAAAGGCCGATTCGAATCGGCGGACGGAGGTTCGTTGTTTCTGGATGAGATCGGCGATATCAGCCTGGAACTTCAGCCGAAACTGTTGCGCGCTATCCAGGAGCAGGAGTTCGAGCGACTCGGAAGCTCAAGGACGATCCACGTCAACGTGCGGCTCATCGCCGCTACTCATCGCGATCTACGAGCTATGATTCGGGAGGAGACGTTTCGGGAGGATCTTTTCTATCGTTTCAATGTCTTCCCGATTGAGATTCCACCATTGCGGGAACGGCGCGAGGACATTCCTCTGCTGGTGAACTACTTTGTGTCGAAGGTGTCCGGCCGTATGGGGAGACAGATAGAGTCCATTCCCAAACGAGCGATGGAGATGCTGACGAACTGTCCCTGGAAGGGAAACATCAGGGAATTGGCGAACTTTGTCGAACGCGCTGTCATTCTCTCACGTGGTCATGAGCTGGACGTACCGGTTTCCGAGCTTCCCACGTCATCCGAGATCAGTGTTGCGATGGGAGCGCCCTCCACGTTTCGACAAGCAGAATCTTCTGTGATTATCGATGCGTTGAGAGCCACAACGGGACGGATCGCAGGCAAGGGGGGAGCCGCCGAGCGTCTAGGGTTGAAGCGTACGACACTGCAAAACAAGATTCGCCGCTTGGGGATTTCGAAGGCGAGTTACTGCCAATAGTGCAGTGCGCCTTTGCGCAGGCAGTCGCCTCTAGCAATTAGCAAGATGGGTTCAAGGCTTCCGTTCAGGGATGTCATAAAAGGCAAGTCCAAAATTGGGATCAAGGCGATGACCCAGAAGAGAAAAACGAGAAGGCGTGATCGCTAAAATTCCACTCGCGGACCTGATGCGATTGAGAAACGACATTGACATGCATGTTTCTCACTCGCCCGAGCCGTCTTGCCGAACCTCGATCTAGCCTGATCTAGCTATGGTTTACTGCCTCCAGACTTGGCGCTGGACGCGCGAATATTTGATCGTCTTCTAATGGCTTCATGCAGTGGTAGTCAAGCCAAGTCATCGCAAGGCAATTTGCAGCGAGCACTACCGCGCGAGATACATTGAGACGGAGACTGCACTCCTGTATGGACGATCGGGTGGCAATTCTCAGCACTACAATTGCGCGGCATAGCGGATCGAGCTCCGCATTAATTTTCTGGGTATCCATTTGAAGAATCAGAGCGAGACTAGCTGCCCGTCCCTCATCATCCAAATGGCATAGGTGCTCGACATGGGGGCACCTCCGATCTTTGTACATCCCTTCACACATGCGAATCGCCTTGTCCTGGCGCGATATGGCAGCGTTAATGGTCGCAGCCTTTGCCCACTCGAAAAGCCAATCGCGGAACGGACTGTTGCCGTGAAGTGTGGTCTCACCAGCTTCTGCGACTGCTTGTTCCGCAGTCGCGCGGTCTGCTGTAATGAAGAACGCCAGACTATCTAGAAGTTTTGTTTGATCTCGAAAGCAGGCCACGATTTCGGCTGCTGATGCATGATTGCGAGCGCCCATAGCCGTCTTGCTTGCATGAAACCAGGACATTATTCCTCCTTTTCTAGCGCAGCCCCAGCCCGGCTACACAGTCCTTCTTGTCATTTGCTTGCTAGTCTTATCGTCGAAGACCAGCTCATTTACCAGGAACATGCTCATTCTGCATCTGCTGTTGCTGCAAACCATATGCACCAACTCCTGCGGACGGCATAACTCAGGGCTTACGGAGTGCGCGGTGCCACAGGCCCAACAATGAAGGACGATGACTTCTCCGTTAACTCGAATTGCTCTCGAATCTGCTTTGGTATCCATTACTCGTCGCCCTCAGGCAATTCGAAACCTCGTCGATACGGACGTGAGTGGCAGCCGGCGCTCAATCGACATGGTTTCCAGTGAATATGCATATTTCGCTCCGCAGTCACAGCACACCTTATATGTCTCGCCTTTCAGCGTGAACACACGGCTAAGGTGAACGTGGTGACATCCAAAAAGGAAATCAAGCACAGCGAGGAGGATCTCCATAAACCTCGTCCTTTGCGAGTGGGCACTTGTCCGTAACGTTTTCCGTGCGAAGGGTGAATGGCTCGCTCTCGCTAGATGGGTGACTTCAGCGGACAAGCCCGACTCCCCTAATGCGGAACTGAATTCAACTGTGACAGTGCAGGTTGCCAACCACTTCGGGCCCTTCAGTAATCCATTGTTCTTAATACGAATCCCAGATTCTGCCCAAGGCTGTCCTGACCATTCGAGGGCACTGCCACGATGTGGGCACCGATCTCCGGACCTGATGCTCGTCCATGCTCCTGCAATTCAGTGATTTGCGGCCTTATCCCTTTGGCGAGCGAAGTGCGATGACACGGCTGGCTGTACGAACTGTTGTGCAAGCCGCTGCCGTGCTGAAGCACAAGCGCGACGAAGGAGTCGAGATGTATTCCACAACATCTCCGGATGGCGTTCCTACGATCCAGCGAAACGGACACATTGTCCTGTGCATCTGGGATGAGAATTGGGAGTTTGCGAATGAGATCTGCGATTTGCTCAATTCCCGGGAAGACGATCCGAACATCTTTCTAACTGAGCACGACCGGAAATGGCTGAAGGCGATGGATCGCGCCTTCAGGAAGGTGCACCATGCCTGATCTCAAGACTGCAGCGAGCGTTTCTATTGTTGTGCCGTTTCATAACGAGGAAGCAAATGTGATCGAAATG
>Ga0210409_10000438_pt1 | contig 69967 bp, 64 predicted proteins | sample IncBWH17MmetaG_FD_161649 | JGI IMG/M metagenome (GOLD analysis project Ga0210409, IMG submission 161649) | Forest soil microbial communities from Barre Woods Harvard Forest LTER site, Petersham, Massachusetts, United States - Inc-BW-H-17-M | ecosystem: Environmental > Terrestrial > Soil >... | reverse complement strand
AATTGTCGAAGGGCATGGTGGCGCAACTGCATCTCGCCCTGGTCATGGCCATTGACGCGAAATTGCTGGTGCTGGACGAGCCGACGCTTGGCCTGGATATTTTGTATCGCAAGCAGTTCTACGATTCTCTGCTGAATGACTACTTCGATCGAAGCCGCACCATCGTGGTGACCACCCATCAAGTGGAAGAAATTCAGGACGTCCTGACCGATGTCATGTTCATCAACCGCGGTCGCATCGTATTCGATTGCAGCATGGAAGAATTCGAATCGCGCTATCTGGAAGTGATGGTGAATCCCGATCAGATCGCCGCGGCACGGGCGCTGAAGCCGATTCACGAACGCCAGGTGTTCAGCCGCAGCATCCTGCTGTTCGATCGTGTCCAACGCCAGCAACTCGCCGCGCTTGGCGACGTGCGCAAGCCCAGTATCGCCGACTTGTTCGTTGCCGTGCTCGGCAATCAAAGCGGCGCGGCCCAAGGAGGGGCTCGATGAGTACTCCATCAAACACCGTGCCCGGGTTTCCCCTCGAATCGCAAGGTACCGCGCCTGCGGTCATCACCGCCGGCCGGCGCTTTTACTGGTCGGTGCGGCGCGAATTGTGGGAGCACCGTTCAATCTATCTCGCCCCGCTGGCTGCCGCGGCCATTTCGCTGTTCGGCTTCTTGACTGGGTTGACGCTCAGCCCGGCGCATCGGCACGAGGGGCTCGACGCACCGTACGAATTTGCGGGCATTCTGATTATGGGGACGGGTTTTCTAGTCGGGATTTTCTACTCTCTTGACGCGCTGTATGGCGAGCGCCGCGATCGCAGCATTCTGTTTTGGAAGTCGCTGCCGGTTTCCGACCTCATTACGGTGCTCTCGAAGTTCACCATTCCCCTCATCATTCTGCCGCTGCTCAGCTTTGCCATCACGGTGGTCACGCAGTTCGGCATGATGCTGCTGAGCAGCGGCCTGAGTGTCGGGACTCTCGGGGCACGGATGTCGTTCTTCCACATGTCGCTGATGCTGCTCTACCACATTCTGACCGTTCACGGCCTCTGGTACGCGCCCCTCTATGGCTGGTTGCTGCTGGTTTCAGCTTGGGCGCCACGCGCGCCGTTCATCTATGCGTTCTTGCCTCCGTTCGTGATCTGGGGAGTCGAGAAGATTGCATTCAGAACTTCGCATTTTCTCGGCATGCTGCAGTACCGCTTGTCCGGGCCGGAGCCTCCCACCACCGCAGCGCGGAGCGGAAACATGATGGAAGTGATCTCTGCGCTCACTCCGTTGCAATTTTTCAGTACGCCGGGTCTGTGGGTAGGGCTGGCCGTCGCCGCGATATTCCTTGCCGCAGCGGTGCGGCTACGGCGGAATCGCGAACCGATCTGATGCGTGTGAGGTCTTGATTCAATGCCCGGCGCAAGGGAAACGAGTGGGAACACAGCTGTACTGTCCAATTCGATGTCAGGAGGAAACATGGAACCACTTATTGATGTTAAAGCTTCACCGACGGAATGTGCTTCTCTCTCGCCCAGTGCCCCGATTTGGCAGGACATTCTGGCACAGGCGATGACCGGCGAAGTACTCGCCGCGATGAACTACGCGTCCCTATCCGAGATTTGCGAGGATCCCGCAGAAGTAGCCGATGCGTTGGAGCATGCCGAAGGCGAACGCGGCCACGCTGCTTCATTCGCTGCCGAGGGCCAAAAAATTGGAGTACACGTCGCCAACAACGTCGACGCCAAGCATTGGAAGCGGCTCCGCGAAGCATTCCTGCGTTGCATCGCAGAGCGTGACTTCATTGGCTGCCTGATCGTCCAGGAGATCATGCTGGAATCTTTCGCCGTCGCCAGCTATTCACGCGTTGGGAAGGTGGCGCCAGGAAGCCTGGGCCAAACCTTTGCCCGCATCGCAGGCGAGGAAGAAGATCACGTCGACCACGCCATGTCGATTCTTAGAGCGGAGCGAGCCCGGGGCGCGCAGCGCTTCGACGACAAGGTCTACCGGCTGCATCTGGAGGTGATGACTACCCTCGCACAGATGCTGGCGAAGGAATGCAAGGATGGACATTGCGAAGTGTGCCACGCCAGCTGCGTCAAACCATCACTTTTCGACGTCAGGCTGAGTGCAGCCGAGCTTCGCGGAGCGTCGCTGCAACAGTATCTGAAGACGCTGGACATGCTGGGCATACCCGGGGAGGTAACACTTCGATGGGTGACTCAGTTGCCAGTGTAGCGACGCCAGCGCGAACGACCGGCGTCGATTTGCCTCTAAGCGTCGATTTCGCTCTGATCGGGCATCAGGAGAGTTGGAGAGCGGCTGCGGACGTGATTGCTGTCTTGCGCGGACCCGAGCGTACCCCTCTGCCGGACGACGAGATCAAGGACATCCTTCCTTGGATTCCACCCCGAGCAGTCTGCCATGTCGACATTGGTTCGATCATCCGCACGAAGAGCGGGGGCGCGAAAGCGCGCGGCCTGTACATCGACTCCTTCATTCCTCCCGACCGACTGGAAGCAGCCTACGTGCACGAGAACATTGCCCGCGTTCGAAAGGCGGCGGCCTGCGCCATCAAGGCAGGAGCGAAAATCGTGAGTCTCGGCGGATTCAGCTCCATTCTGATCGAGGGCAACTTCGATCAGCTTCCGGAGAGACACGATACGGTCTTTACAACGGGCAATACATTGACAGTTGCTTTCATCGTTCAGGGTATCCAGAAGATGTGCGCGCTGGAGGGCCGGAACCTCTCGAGGTCAACGCTGCTCATCGTTGGAGCGACGGGAGACGTGGGTTCCGGCTGCGCTCGTTGTTTGGCGCCTCTCGTGAGGCGCGTGCTGCTCAACGCTCGCAACCTGGAGCGACTACGCAAGCTCGCCGCGGAGTTGGAAGCCGACGGTGTTCAGGTGGAGGTAGCGACGGATCTCCAGCAATTTTCCGCAGAGGCCGACGTCGTGATCTGCGCCGCGAGTCTGGCGTCCCCTTCCCTTCTCTTGGGCCGCATCGCGCCCCACGCACTCGTTTGCGATGCGGGCTACCCGAAGAACTTGTCTCCAACGGCGGAGATGCTCGGCGCCACAGTCTTCTTCGGAGGTCTGGGACAAATCACTGGCGGAATGAAGTTCACGCCGGATTTTCATGGAGTCCTGAATCGCCATCCGTTCCCCGATGTGGTTCATGGCTGTCTACTCGAAGGCATGGCTCTTGCTCTCGAGGGTCGGTTTGAACCCTTCTCTCAGGGAAGAGGGTCCATCACTCCGGAACGCGTCGAGGAGATGGAGACAATCGCTGCACGGCATGGGATCCATCTCGCACCGCTTTACAACTCCGATGGAAATTTCATTGCCAGACGCAATCGGGACTTATCGAGACATCTAGACTTTGGCCTACTCTTCTGCACGCAGTGAATAGCCATTTGGAAGTTGCGCCAACTCTGGGCGAATAGCATCCGCTGCTACGGGAACCCGAAGCTCAACGCCGTCTTGGTATTTGAGAACGATTGTGAAGTCCATCGGCGAGCCCCTCAGGTCGATGGATTTTTCAACCTCTTCGTTTGTGGACACGAACATCTGGGGAGCGTCGTAATATTCCCGCGAGGATACGACCGAGAAACGCTGAGCGACCTTCTTATCGGTTCCGTATTGCAATTGTGGAGGTCGACTTAACTCATTCATGCTGGCGTATCCGAAAGCCACGTACCGCGATGCCAGTGGACCGTCGCCATCTCCCCGAACTTCAAGTAAATCAGAGTTCGAGACGAATAGCTTCCTTCCGGTCAGAACGCTGTAATAGGAGTAGACGACAGGGACATCGCAGCAGCCCCAAGCCGTAACGCGGTAGAAACGGTCCTGCACCCTTCCTTCGTTGCCTATTTCCTTCAGTGTCCATCGCACTTCACGCTCGCCGCCGCGCTTGACCGTCCAAGCCTTTACCGTGGCATTTCCTCGCACACCTTCCAGACCGTCAGTGTGTTCGTTGTGATATGTTTCTTCCAAAAGTAAGGGCGCTTCGTAATTTCCGGTATCATCGAGTACTTCCGCAAAACGGAAGGAACGATTCTCAGTGACATAGGTCCAGGCATCCTTGCCCTGCACTCTGTATGCGGACGACTCAGCTCGATAAGGCGACACGGCCTTCTTTTCAGTGTTGAGGCCCGTATTCGGAAAGCCAAGAAGCGTCACAATAAGAACGACAACGATCGTTTTCACAGGGGCTCCTCCAGTAGATGTCCCGATTCCACCCCACTCAAAAAAACTTCCAAAATGCGATGATACGCTTTCTCGATAAGTTCCGAGAAACCGACCATCCGGAGTCATCGCGGGATGGATCGTTTCAAGTGGCCTGCCTCGACCAACAGAGTCGGGACTTTCAGTTAGCGGCCGACATCAGATTGGTGCAGCGGACAAGGTGATCGACCTTACCCGCTGCTCCCCCATCCAATCTTGGGGTTATTTGCGGGGCTCGGTACCAAGCAAGGCGAAGTATTTTCCGGTCTCTCGCTTGGCGATCTCCGTCTCAACGCGTGACCTGAGCAGCTCGCGTCCGAATTCCTGACCTGGAGTCCAAACTTGCGACAGAAAGCAGAGGTCGGTATAGCACTGAAATACGACTTTGCCAGTGCTGCCAGCGGACCGGCCGCTGACTGCATTTGTTGAGACCATAGCGACGCGTTTACCTTCAGAATCCTGCACGAAGAGCTCCTCGCGGACCGCCGAAAGCACATATTCGCCCTCAGGCAAGGTCTTGTCGGCCACCACGAACTTGAAAGGCACTTTCACCTTCACGCCCCAAACCTGGCCGTAAGCTGGAACAACTGCGAGTCCTACCGATAGGGCGAGGGATACTAAGAGTCTAGTTTGCTTGGTCATGACTATTCTCCTCATTAGGTTGCTGGTCGAATTGGAACCGCCCAGCTAGGCCGTCTGAATGTGCGGCATGGGTGGCACTATTGCTGGGGAGGACGAGCAGGACAATGGGCGGGGAGAGGTCCCGGCGAGGAACAATTCTGACCCGCTAATCCGCTGAAAACGCAGAGGTCCTGTGAAAATGTGATTTCCAGGGAAGGGGTCGTCCCTGGTCACGTTTGGGTGTACACTTTGTTCCAAATGGAATAAGTCACATGTCTGACCCCGCGGCGAATCCAAAGACCCTGTGGTTCGGGCTCTTCGAGCTCGACTTGGTGTCGCGTGAACTGCGCAAATCTGGGGTAAGAATCAAGCTGCAGGACCAACCTTTCCAAATCTTGGCCGTGCTGCTGGAGCGTCCCGGCGAGATCGTGACCCGGGAGGAGTTGCAGAAGCGACTCTGGCCGGAGGATACGTTCGTTGATTTCGACCTCAGCCTGAACAGCGCGGTCAAGAAACTGCGTCAAGCCCTGAGCGACGACTCGGAGAATCCCCGGTTCATTGAAACGTTGTATCGCCGGGGGTACCGGTTTATCGGACCGGTGAATGGCAGTTCACTGCCGTCTTCAGCCACGCTTGGCTCAGCAGAATCGGTATCGGCACCACCGGTTTCTGACAGGCCATCGCCGTCCGTCCCCGCACGAAATTTTCGGGTCCTTGCTTGGGCATTCACCGCTGTACTGGTCTTGGTGGCGGCGGGATTATTCAGGTCAAATCCTTCGCAGCCTCCCCGAATCATGGGTTACACCCAAATCACCCGCGACGGGCGCACCAAGGGATTCGGCGGTCTAGTCGCGGGCGGCGAACGGCTGTACATCGAGGAGATTGAACTCGACCGCTTTGTCATCAGCGAGGTTGCCGTTTCCGGTGGCGAGACTGCAATCCTGCCTACGTCTTTGCCTGACCCTATGATCGAAGACATTAGTGCGAGCGGTTCTGCACTTCTAGTCTCAATTTCAAAAGGCACGGCTGGCCAAGATGATCGAGTCCACGAGTTCGATTCAGTCTGGGCACTGCCCTTACCCGCAGGCTCGCCGCACCGGATGGGAGATTTGGTCGTCAATTCAGCGACGTGGTCCCCCGATGCCAGTGAAATTGTTTTCTCGAGAGGCCAAGAGATCTTCATCGCGAACAGCGATGGAGGAAACCCTCGCAAGTTGGCGACGGGGAGTGGCTCGGTATTCGCTCTTCGCTTTTCACCTGATAGTCGCAGGCTCCGCTTTACAGTCCACGATTTGAAAACTGATTCCGATTCACTTTGGGAACTTAATCGCGACGGAAGCGGCCTGCATCCTCTGCTGCCTGGCTGGAACGAGTCACCACAAGAGTGTTGCGGCAACTGGACTCCCGATGGGAAGTACTTCCTCTTCCAAAGTTTTCGGGCGGGCAGAAACAATATATGGGTCTTGCCCGAGCGTGCGCATTGGTTTGGAGGCCACGCCGAGCCAGTGCAATTGACCAACGGCCCCCTGGATTTCACCCGTCCCGTACCCAGCAGAGATGGAAAAAAAATCTTCACCCTGGGCGTGCAGCCTCGTGGCGAACTGGTCCGCTACGATGCGAAAACAGGCTTCGTCCCTTACCTCGGGGGGATTTCAGCAATTGGCCTGGCGTTTTCACCCGACGGACGGTGGGTTGCCTATATTTCCGTTCCCGACCAAGCACTTTGGCGAAGCAAAGTTGATGGCAGCGATCGGCTCCAGTTGACCAACACAGCTATGATGTGGGCGGCCCTGCCGCGGTGGTCTCCTGATGGAAAGCAAATCGTGTTCATGGGCCGAAAAACCAACACGAGCTGGCGCGCGTACCGGGTTTCTCCCAGCGGCGGTGCCCCGCGAGACTTGATTCCAGGGTCAGATGCTGGATTCGACCCATCCTGGTCCTCGGACGGCGAGTCCATCGTCCTATCGTTGCACAATGCCGGGGTGACGGCCCGGGGAATTTCCATCCTGGACTTAAATACCGAAAAAGTCTCTGACCTGCCGGGCGCAGAAAATCTTTTCTCCCCGCGCTGGTCTCCGGATGGGAAGTACATCGCCGCCATCACCACAGATTCTCAGAAGCTGATGCTGTTCGACCGCGTCTCCGCGCGCTGGATGGAACTGGCCAACATGACGACCATCGGGTATCCCAGTTGGTCGCACGACGGTCAATATCTGTATTTTGATACCATTCTTTCGGACGATCCTGCGTTCTTCCGCATTCGCATTTCGGATCACAAGTTGGAGCGGCTAGTTAGCCTCAAAGGCGTCCGGCGGTTCTGGGGCGAACTGGGACAATGGACCGGGCTCGCACCCGATGATTCGCCTCTGCTCGTACGCGACACCAGCAGCCAGGAGATCTACGCTCTCGACTTTCAGGTACCTTAGCTAGCTATTTCTGACGCGCATAAAATAAACATTTTTGCGTCGGAGGTTGCGTCTCTAAATCACCAACCCGCATCCTTTCAGTACCTTCTGCAAAAAACACGGGGGGTAGTGTGTCGTGCTGTTTCCCAACCTTCCAACGTTTCAACGTTCAAACGTGCAACGTCCCTTCTGCTATTCTGAACCCATGCAGTCCTTGCGCCTCAATCCCATCCTCAACACCGACTCCTACAAGCTCACCCATTGGTGGCAATATCCCCCCGACACCCGCCATATCTACTCCTACGTCGAATCCCGCGGCGGCATGTTCGACGAAACCATGCTCGCCCTGCTCCAATACATCATCAAATCCAATTTTGCCGGCCAGGTCTTCACTCTCGACGACGTCGAGGAAGCCCGCCGTGTGGCCCACGCCCACTTCAACGGCCACCCCAAATCCTTCAACTACGACGGCTTCAAATCCCTCTACGCCAAACATGGCGGCCGCCTCCCCCTGCGCATCCGCGCCATCAAGGAAGGCACCGTCGTCAAAAGCCACAACGCGCTCATCACCATCGAAAACACCGACCCCGAATTTTATTGGCTTACCAACTGGGCCGAAACCGTTCTCCTACAGGTCTGGTATCCCATCACCGTGGCCACTCTCTCCCGCGCCATCAAGCAAGTCATCGGCAAAGCCCTCGTCCGCACCGGCGATCCTGGGCTGCTTCCGTTCAAGCTCCACGATTTCGGTTTCCGCGGCGTCTCTTCCAAGGAATCCGCGGCCATCGGCGGCGCCGCCCATCTCCTCAATTTTCTCGGCACAGACACGCTTGCAGCCATTCAGCTTCTCAACCAGTTTTATTCCGCCGATCTTTCCGCCACCGATCCCGCTGATTGCGCCGGCTACAGCATTCCCGCTTCCGAGCATTCCACCATCACCGCGTGGGGCGAAGCCGGCGAGCTCCAGGCCTACGCCAACATCCTCGAAAACTGCCCCGAAGGGCTCGTCGCCTGCGTCAGCGATTCCTACGACGTCTACAACGCCGTGCGCAATCTTTGGGGCGGCGCGCTCCGCGAAAAAGTCTTGCAGCGCAACGGCACGCTCATCATTCGCCCGGACTCCGGCGACTCTGTTACCGTTCTCGAGGAACTTTTCAAAATTGTCAGCGAAGTTTTTGGCTATGAAGTCAATCGCAAAGGCTGGAAAACCACGGTGCCCTGCGTGCGCTTCATCCAGGGGGATGGCGTGAACTTTTACACCATCCAGAACATCACCGCGCAGCTCACGCGCAAAGGCTGGTCGCAGGATATCTGGAGTTACGGAATGGGCGGCGCCCTCTTGCAGCAAGTGAATCGCGACACTTTGCGATTCGCATTGAAATGTTCCGCGATCGATCGCAACGGAACGTGGCACAACGTCTACAAAAACCCCAAGCAGGATCCATCCAAAGCCAGTAAGGGCGGCCGCTTCAATCTCATTCAAAACGGCAAAGAATTCGCCACCGTCGAAGTCATCAACGGCGATTTCGCCCCTCCCAACAACGCGCTTGAAACCGTTCTCGAAGACGGAAAACTCTTGCGCGATCAAACTCTCGCCGAAGTTCGCGCCATCGCCACTTCCTTCGACACGTATCTCGATCCCGCGAAAATCTGAAAATGTACGATCGCATTTTGCGAGTTTGTTTTTACGAAAGTTTTTTTTCGCGCAGAAGAAACCGCTGAATTTTCCCCGTCACCGTTTTCGGCAACTCACTGCAGAATCGCACTTCGCGCGGAACTTTGTAATTCACAAGTCGCGAGCGCACGTGCGCGCAAATCTCAGCCGCAATCTTTTCCGATCCTTCGCTCTTTCCACGCAGAACCACATGCGCCACCGCATACATCAATCCACGCACATCGGTTTCGCCAACTACTGCACATTCCGCCACCAGCGGATGTCCCAGCAGCGCGTTCTCCACTTCCATCGGCGAGACCCACATGCCCGCGATTTTCAGCATGTCGTCGGCGCGCCCGCAGTAGCGGAAATAGCCGTTCAAATCGCGGACAAATTTGTCACCGGTGAGGACCCAATCGCCGCGCTTTGTGCGCGCGGTCAGTTCCGGGATTTTCCAGTAGCATTCAAACGCGCTTGCGCCGCGGACCCAGAGATTTCCAATTTCGCCGTCCGACGCAGGTTCGCCTGCGTCGTCCACAATTTTGAGTTCGTAGCCGGACACAGCGGAACCGCAACTTCCGGGCTGACATTTTCCCGGGCGGCTCGAAATGAAAATGTGCAGCATTTCCGTGGAACCGATGCCGTCGAGGATTTCGATTCCGAATTTCTTTTTCCAGCGCTCGAAAATCTCCGCAGGAAGAGTCTCTCCGGCGGAGACGCACTGTCGCACCGAAGAAAAATCGGCCGCGCGCTCGTTCTTCTCGACTTCACGCAACGCGGCCGCATAAAACGTTGGGACAGCAAAGAAAACTGTCGGCTTATGGCGCGCAACGAGTTCCAGCACGCGGTCGACTTTCGTTCGTTCGGCGTTTAAGACGGTTTTTGCGCCTGCAGAAAGCGGGAAGTACATTCCATTTCCCAAACCATACGCAAAAAATAATTTCGACACGGAGAATGTCACGTCCTCTTCGCGCAGGCCAAGAACCGCTTGGGCATAATTGCGGCTGGTGACGAGCATGTCCCCATGGCGATGCACGGCCGCTTTCGGCGAGCCTCCGCTACCTGACGTGTAGAGGAAAAACGCAGGATCATCCGCGGCAGTTTCTGCGGCAGCGAGGCGCTCGCTTGCTGCGCGCGTCCACGCGCTCCACTTGGCACACTTCACGCCTGCGGTATGGATAACTTCCTCGCCGACAACGACGATGGGCATTTGGGGCCGCTTGCTCGAAGCGGGCAAAAATTCCGGGAGCGTTTCGGAATGCACAATCGCCGCGCTGGGCTCGCTGTTTTCGATGTAATGAATATAGTCGGCGGCGCGAGCGAAAGGGTTCACGGGCACGGCGATCGCGCCGATCTTGGCCGCGCCAAAAAAGGCCGCGATAAATTCAGGCGAGTCGGGCAACAAAATCAGAACGCGGTCGCCCCGCGCCACGCCTTGCGCGAGCAACGCATTCCCGACGCGATTCGAAAGCTTGGCGAGTTCGCCGTAGGTTACTTCGCGCGGTTCGCCTGCAATGGCCACGCGATTCGAATGGCGTTGCGCTGGCCCATCGATAAAATGTTCAGCCACATTGAAATGTTGTGGTAATTCCACGGACTCGAACTCTTCCTTCGGTTTCATTTCCTCACGAACAGGACGCAGTAGCTGTCGCCCGGCCACTCGTTCACGATTTTTTCGACTTGCAAACCTGCCGCGGTAAGCTCCTCAATCACAATTTTCTGCGGGATTCCGTGGCCACCGCGGTTCGCGGGAACGCCCTCGACCGGTTCAAGCCCGGGGCGTGGAGGAAACTCGATGATCGCCAGCCGCCCGCCGAGCTTCAACGAGCGAATGAGATTCGCATTGAACTCCGCAGGCTTTGTGAGGTGATGATAAACGCGCCGGAGGAAAATCGCGTCGCAACAGGCCACCGGCAAATTCGTGTCCGTTTCCGCGCTTTCCACCACGGTCACATTCTGCAAATTCCACTTCTTGCTCTCGGCTTTGAGCTCCTTGAGCTTTGCCTGGTCAATCTCGGTCGCAAAAACTTTCCCCGACGCACCGACGCGTGTCGCGGCTGCAAAGGAGTAACTGCCGTCTCCGGCACCGACGTCGGCCACAATCGTGCCTTGCTTCCATTGCATCAGGGCAGCAAGCCGCGCGATTTCGTCCGCGGCATCGGCATTCAGCTGGATTGCAAACGCAGCAGAGAGGAGCAGGGCGAGCAGAAGGAAGAACGACCGTTTTCGATTCATGGCAGATTCACCTTATTTGGACGTTTCAGCTAAAGTTCTGGCTTCCGCAAGTGGAATAGCTGCTCCGCCCCGCAGTTTCATTTTGCCGCGCCATTCATCGGAAACAACCAGCATAAGAGCAAGTGCGTCGGCCAGTACAGCAGGCCGAACGCGCCGAAATAAACAACGGCGAGATGAACGGGAGCAGGGCCCCAGGAGCGATGAAACAGCGGATCGCGAAAGACGTAATTCACATTCAGTTCCGCGGGAAGGAATCGCGCGAGGACAAAAAGAAAGGCGGCGATAGCTGCCTGCAGCGCCAGAGCGCGCCGGTCGTATCCTACCTTGCGCAGGGCCCAGAACATGGCCACCGGCAGACCGATGTGAAAGCTGGAGAGAAGGCGCACCCAGAGCGGATAGCGTGCGTCCCACATGTAGTCGGTGCCACCGACCAGAAATTTTCCAGTGGTCAGCCGCCACCCTACATCCAGGGCCCAAAAGATTCCCGGCGCGAAAGAACTCACCGCCTGACTGGAGATGAGTAAGGAACTGCCCCACCAGAGGCCAGCGAATCCCAGGATGACCGCGATGTCGCAGAGGTGCACCAGATTCATCCAGCCCCATACGCGCACGTAAGCGGGAAGCCAGACTAGAATCCACAACAAGCCAACCCACTTCAGAATAGGGAACGTGTTGGTGCAGAAACTCATGCGCGCCCGCTCCTCCTGGTGAGCGATTCCGGCACAGCCTACCACATGCGCCAGTGGCTTTGTCCGCGGGCACCAATATGGAGCTTGGATTCTGCGGGCTGAATTCCTAGGATGATGGCCCATGAGCGTGCAGACGGGCAGCAAAGCGTCGCATTTGGATTCGATTCTCAAGTGGCTCCGGCCGCGCGAGAACGAGATGGCGGTTCTGCTGGCCGAACTGGTCGTCATTCCGACGGAGAATCCACCAGGGAAAAACTATCGGGCTTGTGCGGATTTGCTCGAGAGGCGCTTGGGTGAATTCGGCCTCGATTGCGAGCGCGTGTCAGCGGCCGATTCGAACCAAACGGACGGCGACGCTCCAGTCTGTCTCATTGGCAATTATGGGAGCGGAGAGCGCACGCTTTATTTTCACGGGCACTACGACGTGGTCCCGGCGCAATCGCAGGAACAGTTTAAGCCCGTGCGCAAAGAGCATTTCTTGTTTGGCCGAGGCTCCTGCGACATGAAGGGCGGAATCGTGGCAATGCTCTATGCCATTCGCGCGCTGAAAGAAACGGGGGCGGAATTGAATGGCCGGATCGGCTTGACGCTGGTTCCCAATGAAGAAACGGGGGGCGAAGGCGGCTCCGCCTGGTTGGCGCGGGAGGGTTTGCTGGGCAGGGGCGGGATCGGCATGCTTCTCGCGGAACCCACCAGCGGCGTGATGTGGAACGCGAATCGCGGGGCGATTTCGCTGCGAGTGCAGGTATTCGGAAAGTCCGCCCACGTGGGATTGCAGCACCAGGGCGAAAACGCGTTCGAACGCATGCATCGCGTAGTCGAACGGCTGCAGCATTGGAAGCATGAAGTGGAGCAGCGCACCACGCGCTGTTCGATCGGCGCCGAACAAGCGCGCAACTCCATTCTGATGCTGGGGGGACAGAGCGGCGGCGGCGCCAATTTCAACGTGGTGCCGGAGAAGTGCTGGTTCACCATCGACCGGCGGATCAATCCGGAAGAAGACCTGGCGGTCGAGAAAGCGAAATTGCTGGAAATTCTCGAGAGTTGCAAGCGCGACGGCATTCCGCTGCAATGGGAGGTTTTGCAGGAGGGAATGGCATCTTCGTGCCGCGAAGACGATGCGCTTGGCGCAGCCTTATCCGAAAACATCCAGTCCGTAACCGGCGTTGCTTCGCGTTTTGAAATGTGCCCCGGGCTGCTGGAGACCCGTTTCTACGCGGCAAAGGGTATCCCGGCCTACGCCTGCGGGCCGGGCCTGCTTTCAGTGGCACACGGCCCAAACGAATACGTGGACCTGCGAAAAGTAATCGATTGCGCCGCAATTTACGCGCTGACAGCAAGAACAGCGCTTAGTCTCTGAAAGAAGCTGTTCCAAAAGACATATTCGATAGTTCTGTGTCCATTCGGACAGGAGGCCAGTTGTCCGAAAGTACTATTTCACTCTTCCTGATTCTTGCCGATGATGGTTTGGTATGCCCAACATCTATTTTTGCCAGCCCCACGCAAAAAATCAGGGTATGCTTCGCGCCGTTCTTTCGGTCAATGAGTGCGAGCGAGTGGTCAGGGAATACCCCGCCACCTACGTAGGAGACCAGTTTCCCGCACTCACAAACGGCAATACGGCGCCAAACGACTTCGCAGTGATAAGCTTTCGCGCGGATGAAACTACCAGCTCCTGGCGCTCCGGGTACTACCGGCTGGACTCCGACCTGACCAAACTCAACGAAACGATTCTCGCGCTCTCGCGCTAAGTTCCCGGACGGTCGTCTCACCTAGTCGTTAAACTCCAAATTCACTGGCTTGTCAGGAAGGGTTTTCTGACTGGCGCCTGTTGCAGGAACGTCGAGCCCGACCATCTCGAATTTCGTGCTGTTGAGCCAAACTTGTCCGGGTCCAGACAGTAGAATCCCAAACGCTATGTTCGTAGCATCCTTGGGAACATCCAAGACTACATAGTAGCGTTGCCAGCCCGTCGTCCCAATGATTGGGCGTTTTTGCATGTTGTCGAAAGCTAGCGGCTCCGCTCCTTTATCCACTCGCATCCAGAGGCCCGCCCAGCCAGTTACTTCTTCTGATTTCACCAAGGCGCTGAGCCGTACCGTACTGCCTTTGTACTGCTCCGCGTTAATGCCTTGCATGAGCGTGCCAAATCCATCAACGCTCGGCCTCTTGCTCTTGAGAAATGCGCTGTCGTGCCCCCGGTAGGTCTGCCCTGGGTCCACGCCAGCCTCATATTCAGGGGGTTTGGTACCCGCCAGATACCATCCATGCGGCACCTCCGCATTCAAGACCAAGACGCACACTACGCATACCGTGGTGACTCGTAGTAGGGTTTTCCAACAGGAAAGCCGAACTTTAGACATAGCGACCTCCACTTAGCACCACGAGAATGTTTATATCCCTTAATCGCTATCGAGGAAAGCATCCAAGCAACTGAAGGATTTCCTTCCTGAATGAGGCAGGCAGTGATTTCCGTTTTAGAGAATCCGGGCTAGTTCCAATTCCCTGCCGCGGCCAGGAGCTGCAAGCCGATGGCAAAGGAGTTCACACCCAGTGGTTCGCAGTAGACCACGCGGGCGCGGGCGCGGAAGTCGCCTGGAAGGGAGTGCAGGTTCAGCCGCTCATTGGGCTTCCAGGGCCGGCTGGAAACCACACGTACGCCGTGAGTGCTCACGTTTTCCGTGAGGGCTTCCTGCACGCGTTGCCTGACATTCAGGCTGCGGAGATCGACTCTTACGGTGAGGGGAATACGATCTTCCAAGCGCTTCGCCAGAGCTTGCATGGGACACCTCTAGAGGTACGGGAATTGCGAGAGGCTGGATGTCGGGGTGGGAACGACATCGCCATCATACTCCTTGAGGGCGATCAACGGCCAGGAATTTTGTGGCTGTCAGCGGAACGAATCTGGCTGGGTAGATCAAATCCACGAGTTCAAATCCAACGCTGTAACTTGCGCCGGCCTACCGCGGGCAGGCCAAGTTTCCGGTCGGATAGAAGGCCGGGCCAGGCCCCCATTGCGGCGAATCCATGCCCGGGTCCGAGTTGGAATTAGTCAGAGCAGAACCCAGTAAATTTATACCGAGCGGACCGAAGGCGTTCAACCCGGTACCCAGAAGACTCAAACTGCGCAGGCCGAATCCGCCCAAATCCAAGGCCAAGCCAAATAAGTCCGGAAAAAATGAAAAGTCGTTTCCACCGAACGAGGTTTCTCGGTTGAAAGAAGCTGCGCCCCAGTCAAAGGGATGTGCGCCGTCGAATTGCGAATTGCCGTGTCGGCGGGCACTCGACCGGGATCGTGAATGGGAGAACGAGGAATGGCCGATTCCCGAATTACCGAATCGAGAGTTTTCAAAACTCGATCGCCGGCGATGTTGCTCGACGGAAGGCGTCGATCTCGACGCATTTTTCCAGGAGAATTGATTCTGGCCGGACCAACTCCGTGAAGGCGACGTAGCGGATGGGGGGCGATTCGGGTTGAAAGAGGAGGCCGATCGCGAGGTACCCGCCCAAGAGGATTGATCCCGGCCGGACCAGCCCCGCGAAGGTAACGCCGCGGATGGAGGACGATTGGAGTTGAAAGAGGAGGCCGATCGCGGAGCGCTTGCCCAAGAGGATTGATTCGGTCGAGACCAGTTTCTCGAAGTCGATGCGGTATTTGAAGGACGGTTCGAGTCAAAGCTCATGCCAGGCGTGTGTGTGCCGGAGGCAAATGTTCTTCCGAAAGGTGCACCGAGGCTTCGACCGGCGGCGCCACTTGTGCTGCGAGGGCTATTTGAGTAACTCCCTAGCCTTCCGTGAAGAGCGGAATTGTTATTGGCACGAGAGCCCCAGACTCCCGATTTCCTGGACGAACCACTACCCATTTGCCTTGGCGTGGCTGACCGCCCGCTGCGAAAACTCTTGCCGCTGGAGTGTCCACCGCCGCCGAAGTGGAACCCACCGCCGCCGCGGCTATGGGAACTTCCGTGAGACCTGCCGCCGTGAGAGCCACCGCGAGAGCCTCCTCCGTGATGTCTAGCGAATGCAGAATTTGGTGCGCCTGAAAAGGCTAGCGTTAGAATGGATGTAAAAAGGAGTTTCGAAACCGCCGATGTGCTCATTTCAGTTTCCTCCTCCCGGCGCGAACTTACACAGGGTCCAATCGCGATCTCGGAAATCGCGGGTAGAAAGAGGCAGACTCTCTCCACGTTTGTCGCCTACTTCTAAATCAACAGTCCGGATTCAGTCAGGAATAGTCGCCTAGTGTCGGAGCAAGTTGGCGGCCGAAAGAATGAAGAATTAACTTGTTGAAAGTAAAGAATTTATCATCGTAAGGAGCCAGGAAATCTCTGCTAGACCTGCAAGATCCGCCCAACACTGACGGCGCTTGCTGACAGTGGAACGAGAATTGCGGCAGTTGCTGAAACCAGACCAGGAGGGTTACGGGGGAGTGTGGCGGCCTGCTCCTAATTAGCAAACGCCGCTGGGACGAGCCGCGGTTCCGGATTCCTGATTTGGAATCGTCTGTGTACTTGGCACGGTGTAGGGTGTAAATCCAGCCAGGTTCGCCGCACATTGTGCGATCGCCTGCGGAATCGCAGGAACTGTGGACGGCAGATTCGGAATCGACTGGTCGGGCTTCTTGAAATTAAGCGCGCTGGTCAAGTCCCCAACCGCGGCACGGCGCCACGCACTCAGATTGGGCACTTCCGCACCAAACCGTGTCTCCAGGAACCGCAAAACGGAAGTGTGATCGAAGAGGTCCGAAGATACAAATCCACCTCGGCTGAACGGCGAGAGGATCAGCATAGGGACGCGAAATCCCAGTCCAATGGGGCCGGCTATCGCCGGACTGCCGATTACTGTGGGGTCAGGCACCGCGGGCGCGGTCACATATTCGCCCGGTGTGCCGAGTGGGGCCGTCACCGGGGGAACATGGTCAAAAAATCCGCCGTTCTCATCGTAGGTGAGAAAGAAAACCGTCTTGGCCCACACATCTGGCTTCAGTCTGAAAGCTTCGATAATAAGAGAAAGAAGATTCTCCCCGAAGATCGAAGGCGAAGGGGGGTGATCCGAGGTCAGGACGGAACCTACCAGCCAGGAAACTTGCGGCAGGTTCCCGCTCGCTAAATCAGCCAGAAAGTCGACGGGAAACTGAGGTCCGAATGCTTTCTGATGCAACACCGTGGCAGGATCCTGGAAATTTTTGAAGTAGGAGAGAACATTATCCGAGAGTATCCCCCCGAGAACCGTTTCATCCGGCGAAGAATAAACCTTCCAGGAAATCCCTCGAGTCTGAAGCTGCTCTGGCATCGTCGTATATGTCAGCCGGCCGTATATTGCTGTGCGGTTTGCGACGATAGTCTGCAGAATTGGCCCGCCGTTTTTTCCATCGGGGTCGAGGGATGCCGCCATCGTGTAAAGCCGGTTCGGGTCGGTCGGACCCATCACGGAGCAAAAATAGTTGTCGCAAAGCGTGAATCCATCGGCTAGGGCGTAGTAGTAGGGAATGTCGGCGCGCGTGTAGTAGCCCATGGTCAATAGGGCGTCGTTGGAATCAACCGGAAGATGGGAGGTGACAAAACCGTCCATTGCGCCGTTGTTCCAACTCTGATGCTGAGGCACCCAGGCGTGGTTGATGTCGTGGGTGCAGGCTGCATTCGTTGTCGTGGTGTCGAGATGGAACGGCAAGAGTGTCCCCACGGGGGAGATCGTGGTGTTCGCGGGATCGGGCTGCCGGAACGCGGGACTTTGATCCGCGAAGCCGCGCACGCCGCGATAGCCTCCAAAATAGTGATCGAACGAACGGTTTTCCTGAATCAGGATCACCACATGCTCGATGTCGGATAATTTGGAGCAAGCGGCAGGAGGTGGCGGCGAAATGACAGAACCGCCTCCGCACCCATGCAAACCCAAAGACGCCAGTTCTGCAACGGCAGTGGTCGCCCCCAGCTTCAGTAATTCGCGACGAGTGAAATTTTGCATGGGCTCTCTGTGTTGGATGCGCTGCGTTGAACAAAGGTAGGACCGGCTGCCAAGTCCAAGGGAGCCGTAATGGGAGACTGACCAGAACGAGGGCAGTTCGCTTAGACCGCGGCGGGGAGCCAGTCCTGCAAGACTTGCTGAAACCTGGGCTGTACATCCTTGAATGCTAGCCCCATGCCGAGGTGTGTATGGGAGAAAGCTACCGTTGCGGACGCTTCGAAAACGTGCGTGTCCGTGAAGATCTTGACGTGGACAAGCGTGCCATCATTGAGGGGATTGATGGTATCTACGTAACACCCGGAGAGGCTGAGGTCGCTGATGCGCGAGCTCATGCGGGGCCCCACAGTCTCGGCAAGGACTTCCGCCGAAGCTACGAAGGAAAATCGGGGAGCGCGGCGCCGTTCTTGTTCCACACCGTGGCCTTTCCGGGGAGTGCCCGAGATTCTATACCCAATCGGCCACTGCGGGGTCTGGATATTGCCGCCCAGCGCCTGCCTTGCTCTGCGCGAACTAATTCAAGAGAATCTGTGACGTGTGCGGAGAATTCCGAGTAACATTTTCCTAGTCTTTCCTCTCTTGGTGGGTGCGCAGAGTGTCTTCAATCGGGATGCGCCGGAGCAGCCGAATTCCGAAGGAGATCCGTATCCTTCTGGTCGGCAGCGACATGGAAGGCAAGATGTTTTCGGAACAGGCCAAGACCGTCTTGCTCAGCCGGCATGGCGCGGGAATCGTTTCCGAATATAAGCTGTCCCCCGAACAAGAGCTGATCATCCGCTCCCTGGAAACAAACAAAGAGGCGGAAGTCCGCGTCGTTGGGCAGCTGGGGTCGCAAGGCGAGAGCTACACCTACGGCGTGGCGTTTCTCAATCAAAATATCGACTTTTGGGGCATCGAGTTCCCGCCGGTGTCGCAATCCGAAAAAGTTGCGAACTGCGTCTCGTTGCAATGCGCCAGCTGCAAGGCTCGCGAGACGGTGGTGCAGAGCGACCTCGAATCGGACGTCTACCTCGTCAACGAAGGAATCGTTCGGTATTGCAAGGCCTGTGGCAATTCGACGCTTTGGAAACGGGCGGATGATATCGCCGGAGGAGAAGCGGCGTCGGGGGAAATCGAGCAGGAGCAATACGTGCCCGAATCCTTGGCGCCCGAATCGATCGACTCACCGTCAGACCTTACACCCTCGCTGCGTGGGGCAAACCGGCGCAAAGACGTGCGCACCAGGGTCAATTTCAAAGGGTGCGTGCGAAGCTTCGCCTTTGGAGACGATATCGTTACCTGCGAAGACATGTCGCGCGGCGGCCTTCGTTTCAAGAGCCGCAAATCTTATAGCCTGAAGGCTGAAATCGAAATTGCTGCTCCCTATTCCCCAGGCTCACTCAACATTTTTGTTCGAGGGAAAATTGTCCACGTCCAGGAAGTGGCGGGGGAAAAATCCTTCCGCTACGGCGTGGCTTACGCCAAAACTTAGGAAGCCGTAGTTTGCTAGACTGTTCGAACCATGAGCGTGATTGACGAAGTCCTGGCAGCCAACGAAATCTACTCGCAAACCCACGAATTGCGGCGGTTGACGCCGCGCCCGGAGCGCAAGCTAGCCGTGCTGACGTGCATGGACACGCGGCTATCGATTCGAACGCTAGGGCTGAAGACGGGGGATGCGCACATCATCCGCAATGCAGGCGGGATCGTCACGGAAGACAGCCTGCGGTCGCTGGTGATATCACATTACCTGCTGGGGACCGAGGAATTCATGGTTATCAACCATACCGACTGCGGGCTGATGCACACCACCGAGCAGGACTTGCGCACTCGTGTACAAAATCGCGCCGGAACTGCGGCGATCTCGCCGGCCTTCTTTTACGCCTTCCAGAACGTAGAGGAAAATGTGCGCCAACAATTGCAAAAGCTGCGCACGCACCCATGGATTCCCAAGGAGGTCGCGGTGCGCGGATTTGTATACGACGTGAGCAACGGAAAACTGCGGGAAATCCGCGGTAACTGAGCCGTCTCGGGTACCCCTCAAAAGTGCTGGGCCGGGAGTACTGTTTGAGAGGCACGAATTTTGGTACTGATAAGCTATTCATTCCTAAGAACTTGCGCCCCATTATGGTGACAATCTGGAGATGAACCCCACGGGCTAATGCTCTCCTCTCCGGCGCAACTGCCAGAAAAGAAAGGTCCCAGGCGCGATGTCCACACTTCACTTTCGCCGCGTTGAGCGGCGCCGTACCCCCCGAGTCGCAGTTTTTGCGGATTTGACCATTCAAGGCTATGACGAAGCCAACGAAAAATTCAAATTCCGGACGCGCTCGCATTCCGTCAGCGGCCACGGGGGAATGACCATCCTGGATACCACGGTCGTCCTGGGGCAGACACTGCTGGTGACTAATGAAAACACGGGGCAGAAGACCGAATGCCGTGTGGTCTCCGTGCGGGCCATTGGGGATGGCAAGCATGTTGTGGCGTTCGAATTCATCGCTCCCAACGCGAACTTCTGGAAGATGGCGTTCCCGGAAAAAGGGACGAAACCGCTGCGGCGCGGGGCGCCTGCGGCAGCGGCTGCGCTCTAGTTTTTGTGGCCGATCTCTCAGGTTCTGTGCAGGAAACGCATTCGGTCTGAGAACGCTTCTTCGGGTTACTTCAGCGACGCTTCGATTTTGTTCTTATACTCGCGGGCTTTGGCGATTACCGCGGCCTCGTTCACGGTCAATACCTTTTTGTCGCGCATGACCACGCGGCCGCCGATGATTACCGTCTCCACGTCATTTCCCTTCAGCGCATAGGCGAGTTGAGCGTAGATGTCATACATTGGGACGGCGTTTGGCGCGTCGAGGTCGATCAGAATCAGGTCCGCTTTCTTCCCCACTTCGAGCGAACCAATCTCTTTTTCCATGTGAATGGCGCGCGCACCGTCGATGGTGGCCATTTCCACGACGGCTTTGGCATTGAGGGCGAGGGGATCCATCTTGGTGATTTTTGCGAGCTTCGCCGCGAGGTCCATCTCTTCCATCAGATCGAGGTCGTTGTTGCTCCCTGCGGGGCCGTCCGTCCCCAGGCCGACGGCGACGCCCGCGGCGCGCAATTCCGGCACGGGTGAAACGCCACTGGCCAGCATCATGTTGCTCGAGGGATTGTGTACGCAGCCCGTTTTGCGCTGTGCCAGGATTTTGCGGTCGGTGTCATCGACATAAATGCAGTGCGCGGCCACTACGTCCGGCCCGAGGATTCCAGTTTTTTCGAGATACTGCACGGGGGTCATTCCGTTCTGCGCGCGGCTGTCGTCCAACTCCTTTTTCATTTCCGCTACGTGGATCAATATGTGTGCGTTGTATTTTCGGGCCAGCGCGGCCGCGTCCTGGAGGGTCTTCTGCGAGCAAGTGTAGATCGAATGAGGAGCGGGCGCGGCGTGAATCAGCGGATCGCCCTGCCAGCGCTTCAGGAATTTCTCGGTGTATTCGAGCATCGCCAAGTTGGTCTTGTTGTCCGGCGCGGGAAAATCGATGAACGTCTCGCCCAAGACTCCGCGCATCCCGGCGGCCTTGGTTTCCTCGGCGACGGCGTCCTCGAAGTAGTACATGTCGACGAAAGTGGTTACGCCGCCGCGAATCTGCTCCGCAGCGGCCAGCCGCGTGCCCCAGCGCACGAAATCTTCGGTCACATTTTTTGCTTCCGCAGGGAAAATGTATTTGCGGAGCCACTCGTCCAGCGTCACATCATCGTGCAGTCCACGAAGCAGCGTCATCGCCGCGTGCGTGTGCCCATTGATGAAACCGGGGAGAACGAGCTTGCCCTTCGCATCGATCGTTTGATTCGCTTGAATGCCCTTAGGGAACTGCTTCACGAAATCCGTCGCGGGGCCCGCGAAGACGATGGCGTCTCCCTTCACGGCAATCAAGCCATCCGCGAGGATGTGGCGATCTCCGTCCATGGTGACGACGGTTCCATTCCTTACGATGAGGTCGAATCCGGTGGCCTGCTTCTCGGCTTGGCCGTGGAGGGGTGTGGGAAATGGAAAGCAGAAAATAGAAATTAGAATCACGGCCCCCGACAAATGTGCGCGGCGCGTCGACTTTCTATTTTCCATTTTCCCTTTTCCCTTTTCTTACAGATTCGAAGAATCAAACGGTTTCGGAAACAGCTCGCGCATTGGAATCACTTCGATCTTGCCTTTCAAATTTGCCAGGATCACCGGGACGTCGCCGCAGAATTCCCAGATCAACTGGCGGCACGCACCGCAGGGCGGCGTGAGCGAATCGGTGTCCGTCACGACGGAGATGGCGTCGAAACCGCGTTCGCCTTCGCTGATGGCTTTGAAGATGGCGATGCGCTCGGCGCAAACGGTGAGGCCGTAGGTCGCATTCTCCACGTTGCAGCCGCCGAAAATCCTCCCGGAGGTGGCGCGAAGTCCGGCGCCCACGCGAAAATTCGAAAAAGGCGCGTGCGCGTTTTCGCGCGCCTGCCTGGCCGCGGAAATCAGGCTGTCATACTCGGTCACGCTCTGCCCTCCCCGTGCGTTTCAAATCATAAATCAATCAAGCGTCTCGGCCATGCGCGGAATCAAGGCTTTCAACAATCCGATGAACTGGCCCTTCACGCGCTCCCCCGTCTCCAGCACTTCCTTGTGGTCCAGGGGCTGATCGAGGATTCCCGCGGCCGCATTGGTCACGCAGGAGATGCCGAGTACGCGAATGCCGCTGTGACGCGCCGCGAGCACTTCCGGCACCGTGGACATGCCTACGAGGTCGGCGCCGATGGCGCGCAGGTAACGGATCTCCGCCGGCGTTTCGTAACTCGGCCCCGGCAGCGCGGCGTACACGCCTTCATACATCCCGATTCCCATGCGGTTGCCTTCGCCAACGGCCATCTCGCGAAAACGGCGGTCGTACGCCGCGGTCATGTCCGGAAAGCGTACGCCGAACCGGTCGTCGTTGGGGCCGGACAGCGGATTGGCGCCTTGCAGGTTGATGTGATCCTTGATGACCACCAGCTTGCCCTGCACGAACTCGCGTTTGATGCCGCCCGCGGCGTTAGTCAAAATGACCGCTTGCACGCCCATACGCGCAAACACGCGGATAGGAAACGCCACGTCTTTCACCGAATAACCTTCATAAAGATGCACGCGCCCTTGCATTCCGGCCACAGGAATGGCTCCCACATTTCCGATGACCAGATTGCCTGCGTGCCCGATGGCCGTGGATCGCGGAAAGTATGGAATCTCCGGGTAAGGTATTTTGGTTGCGCCGGAGAATTCATCCGCGAATGCGCCCAAGCCGGAACCGAGAACCAGCGCGATTTTCGGCTTCAGTGAAGTTCTAGAAGAAATAAATTCAGCGGCCAGCCCGGCGCGCTCGAATTCGCCAGGCGACGCGCCCCCTCCCTGCCTAGCGGCAATCGCGTCCATCGACGACGGTGCCTGCTTTTCCGATTTCCTGTTTGGCTTTCTCGGACTCATGTAAGGATTCCGACGATGGCCGCGGACATCAGATTCGCCATCGTCCCCGCGAGCATGGCGCGAATCCCAAATTTCGCCAGCTGCCCGCGTTGCTCCGGTGCCAGCGCCCCAATGCCGCCAATCTGAATTCCGATGGAGCTGAAATTCGCGAACCCGCATAGAGCAAACGTCGCAATCGTGAATGAGCGAGGATCGAGCGTACCCTTCATCGGGCCCAGCTGCGAAAACGCGTACAGTTCATTTACTACCATCCGCGAGCCCAGCAAATTCCCGACGGTCGAAGCATCATGCCAGGAAACGCCGATGAGCCAGGCCACCGGAGCAAAAATCCATCCAAAGACCTGCTGAAGGCTGGAGGGGAACCACGCGATACCGTGCGCGGCCAGCACGTTGTGCGCCCCGGAAAAGAGATAGTTCACGAGCGCCACGAGCGCGACAAAAGAAATCAGCATCGCGCCCACATTGATAGCCAGCTGCAGGCCGTCCGATGTTCCCCGCGAAATCGCACCCAAAAAATTGGTCTCTTTCTCCATGTCCGGCATCTGCACGCGCCCGGCCGTTAGCGGCTCTTCTGTCTCCGGCACGAGCATTTTCGCCATCAGCAAAGTTCCGGGAGCGGTCATGATCACTGCGGTCAGCAAATGTTTGGCCTCCACGCCATAGGCAATGTAGGCAGCCATGATGCCGCCTGAAACGTGCGCCATGCCGCAGGTCATCACGCACATCAATTCCGACTTCGTCAGCCGGTTGAGAAACGGGCGGATAGTCAGCGGCGCTTCCGTCTGGCCCATGAAAATACTCGCGGCAATGTCGAGCGATTCCGCGCCGCTCGCCCCCATGACTTTCGTCATGACGATGGCGAACAGGCGAATGATCAACTGCATCACGCCGATGTGATAGAGAAACGCAAAGACGGCCGCAATGAAGATGATCGTGGGCAGCACCTGAAACGCAAAAATAAATCCCAGCGAAGATTTCTGTTTTCCCAGCTCGCCAAATACAAACTCCGAACCAAAAAAAGCGAAACTCAGCAGCTTATTCGCTCCGCTTCCCAGCACCTCGAAGATCGCCCGCCCAATCGAAAAGCGCAGAACGAAAAACGCAAAAGCCAGCTGCAGACCCAGCCCCCAAAGCACCGTCTTCAGGCGTATCGCTTTGCGATTCGTCGAAAACAAATACGCCAGTCCAAGCATGGTAGCCAGGCCCAGCACTCCGGTAAATCGTCCCATGCACTCTCCTTCTCGATGCGAACAGCCGCGATTTTTTTCACACTCTCAATGCGAAACAATACTTCTCGCCCATTTTCGAGGTCCGGGCGTGGCGTATCCGCAACTCAAACGTGATGGCGGTCATTTCTTTTTCAGCTCGGCGGGCCAGTTCACCACGGACGTGAGCGTATTGGAGGACTGGCTTCCTTCATAGGCAACCACGAAACGCTGGCCATCTGCGCTGACATCGTAACGGCCGAAAACGCCGTAAGAGTGCGAATCAAAGAGCGCGCGAGCTTCTCCCGCCGCAAAGCTGCCGCCAGAAGCCTCCACTTTTACGACCATCAGTTTATTGTCCGCGGAAAGATAGAAGATTTCTTTGCCGTCGCGGCGCCAAAGCGGACCGCGCCCGTCGCCAAGGGAAACCTGCCATTTTCCGCCAGGCCCGGGAAATGGAACGACGTAGACCCGGTACTCGCCGGACTCATTCGAGCAGTAGGCGACCCACTTTCCGTCGGGAGAAAAACTCGCTTCGCGGGCGCTAAACGTGGATTGTATGAACGGATAGGTCTTGCGGTCACCAAAGATGGGCAGTATCCAAATGGACCAGCCTCCCGGTACGCCGTTCGCATAAGTTCCGCCGGAAACACCTTCGTGATAGAGGAGAAGTTTTCCGTCTGGGGACCAGGAAGTTGGGATTCGGAAGTGGTCTGTCCCATCCAGAAGCACGGATTCGCTGCCCGATCCATCGGCGGGCTTCTGGTAAAGCCCGTACTTGCCGTTGCGAAAGGAAGCATAGGCAATGTGCTTTTCGTCGGGAGACCACACGGGATATAGGTTTCCTTGTCCCGAAGAGGCGCCAAATGTCAGTGGAGTCTTAACACCGCTGGCAATATCGAGGCTCCAAACGTCAAAGCCAGTTCCATCAAGATAGTAGGCAAGCTTTTTCCCGTGCGGCGACAGGCTGACGCCGGAGTACGCGTCTTCTCCCGGCACCGCTGCGGTCTGCGTCCCGTTGCGCTCAAACCAAACCAACTGGCGATTCTTGGCCGCGCCCTCGGCGTAGAGAAGCAGTCCGTTGGTGGAAGGAGAGAACCAGGCGTGCGCAATGCTGGCGTCCTCGCGCACTTGTTCGGCGATCGGGACGGCTTCACCTGTTAGCTCGAAGCGCTTTTCGTCGAAGGGCTGGGCCATCAAGGAGGACTGGAGCAAGAACAGCAAATGTCCCGATGCGTACGCGGCCTGGTAGTGCGTATGAAAAAGTAGCTTCGTCTCTTTGGAATCAAGAGATCCCATCAGGATGGAGTTGGAGGCGGCTTCGCGTGGAGTGAACGTGCTTCCCGCCAGAAAAATAAAGTGACGCCCGTCCGGCAGAAACCAGGGCCAGCGGTGAGTAGTTTCATTCTTGGAAGGATCTTGCGTCGTAAGCTGTGCGATGGGGCCGCCGGAAGCGGAGACGCGATAGATGGGAGAATTGACCGTTGGAGTAAAAACAATGTCGCCCTGCTGGTTCCAAGAGCCACCACGTCCATCCGGGGCGTCGCAAATAATGGCAGGCGGGCCACCCTGGGGATCAATTTTCTTCAGCTTGCCACCGGCAAAAAAGCCAATGTACCTCCCGTCCGGCGACCAGAAAGGAAACGCGGCCGCTTCTGTTCCCGGCAGCAATCGAGCATGAAGCGAATCCATCGGGCGAATCCATAGCGCGGATTTTGAATCGGGAGATGGGGTCGAGGCTACATAAGCGAGATTCCGGCCATCGGGAGAGATGGCGAAACCTTTCTGATCCCCAGAAAAGATGAAACTAGAACCTCCTTCTGCCTTGATGTAGGTGCGCGTGACGCGAAGGTCGGGCGCGGGCTTTCTTGCATAAAAAATTCCCAAAGCGGCCGCGATGACGGCGGTCAGAGCGAACGCGGCCACGGTCAATTGGTTGGAATGCTTGCCGCGCTCGATGCCGGGAGCGGTCGCGCTTGATTGCAAGCCGGAATCGGCGATCCATTTCAATTCGATGGCAACGTCGCGAGCCGTTTGCCAGCGCTCTTCCGGGTCTTTGGCAAGACAGCGGCGGATGGCTCGATCAAGTGCGGGCGGAATCTGTGGTTTCGTGGTGCTGATCGGGGCCGGCTCTTTCTCCAGAATCGCTGAGGCTACGCTCAGTTGGCTCTTTCCTTCGAACGCTCGCTGGCCTGTGAGCATTTCGTACAAAACGGCGCCGAGTGAAAAAATGTCGCTTCGCCCGTCCAGATCCTTGCCTTCGATCTGTTCCGGTGACATGTACTGAAACGTCCCGACGACCGTGCCTTCCTGCGTCATTGGCGTGGTCCGCATTGAAGTCGCGGTGAGCGTTGCCCCGCTTGTCAGCGGCACCGCCGGCTTGGCCAGGCCGAAATCCAGCAGCTTCGCGCCGGTTGGCGTCAGCATGATGTTGCCGGGCTTCAAGTCGCGATGCACAACGCCGCTGCGGTGCGCCTTATCCAGCCCATCCGCGATTTGCGCGCCGAACTTCAGCACTTGTTCAAGGGGCAGCGGACTTTTTTCAAGACGCTGGGACAGGGCCTCCCCTTCCACGCACTCCATCACCAGATAGTCGATGCCATCCTGATGGCCGACGTCGTGCAGTACGCAGATGTGGGGATGATTCAGGCTGGAGATCGTTTTCGCTTCGCGTTCGAACCGCTGCTTTCGCACCGGGTCATTCGAAAGCTGCGCCGGCAAAATCTTGATCGCCACGGTACGTTCGAGACGCGTGTCTCGCGCTCGATACACTTCTCCCATTCCGCCCGCTCCGAGCGGCGAGAGAATCTCATACGGCCCCAGGTGCGTACCTGCTGTAAGGGACATCGCGGGGCAGATTATAGGTTAGGAAGCTCCGCGGAAGCCATCTTCGCGTGACGGCTGCAAATGTCCGCCAATCGAAACTCCCTGGAGCAAGTGCACACGAAAGGATTTCTTTCCGTCTTCGATGTTTACTTCAAGTGTTGTACGAGCCATTCAGACCAGCGGCGATACACGTCCATCTGGCGAACGGGATCGGCGGGAAAGTGTCCGCCCACGGGATAAGCAAAGAAGCGCACCTGCACGCCGTTGTCCTTTAGCGCGTGATAAAGCTCGTAGGACTGCGTGACGGTCACGCGGAAATCTCCGGTATCGGAAAGAATTAGCGTCGGCGTTTTCATCTGGCTGGCGTAAGTGATGGGCGACTGCTCGCGGTAAGCTCTGAGATTGTCGCCCACATACGGCGAGCCATTGAAGATGTAGCGCTCCGTAACGTTAAAGTCCGCGAGGTTGTACTGGTCGAACATGTTGGTCACCGCCGCGCCGGCCACCGCGACCTTCCAAATCTGATAGTGCCCCATGAGCCAAGCGGTCATGTAACCGCCGTAAGACCAGCCGGAAACCGCGATGCGCGATTCGTCGACGAAGCCGAGCTTCTTGACCGCTTCGATGCCCGCCATCACGTCGCGCCCCGGCCCATCGCCGGCGTCGTTCCAGATCGCCCGCGTGTAGGCATTTCCAAGATTTTCGCTGCCGCGGTAATTCGGCTGAAAGACCACGCAGTCTTGTGCGGCCACAAACTGCGGAAGAAAACTATATTGCGTGGTGGTGGCGGCGCGCGGCCCGCCGTGAATAATCAGCACGAGCGGATATTTCGTGCCTTTCTGAAAATTCGGCGGATAGATGAGCACACCGTCTTCGTGGAACCTGTCGGGGCCCTGCCATTCGAACCGCTCCGTCCGGCCCAGCGCCAGCGCCGCAATTTCCTGGTTGTTGTTCGTCAGCCGCACCGGCGCATCGCTGGGCGTGGCCATGTAATACAGTTCGGAGGGCTGATTCGGCGTGCTGCCCGCGAAAGCGATTTCCCCCTTAGGGCCTACAGACGCGTCCACCCAGAACGACCACGAAGGGCTGACGTCGCCCAGAGAAAGTTTCTTCGCAGCACCGCCGAGCGGCTGCAGCCACAATCCTACTTGTGCTCCGTCGTGGCCACCAACCAGCAGCGACTTCCCATCCGGCATCCAGATGGCGCGAAGAATATTCCGGTCGATCGAGCGCGTGGCGTCCTGCCCGTCGCCGCCGGACGCCGCCGTCACAAAAATTTCATTTTCATTCGCGCGGTCGCCGTCTCTCGGATACCAGTAGGCCACCTGAGAACCATCCGGCGAGAACAACCCAAATCCTTCGTACTTTTCATGTGCGCTTAGCTTTCGTGTTTCGCCGGTATCCGCGTTTAGGATCTGCACCGTCCGCCGGTCGCTATCGCCGGAGTGCGGATCTTCCTGCTTCGTAAAGAGGAGTGATTTGCCGTTAGGAGACCAGGAGATAGGCGAAGAGGGCGAGCTGGGCGGCAAGACCTTTGGGAGGCTCCACGTACCGGAGGTGAGCCGCCGCGGCTTTCCCCCATCCGCGTCGATGAGCCAGATATGCGATGGCGTCGCAGCTTTTGTTTCCAGGTAACCGTTGTCCCCGACTTCGAAAGCGTCGAGATGTTTTTCGATGTCTTTTTTGTTTTCTGCCTCGTCGGCGGTGACGTAAGCGATTTCCCGGCTGAGCGGCCGCCAGGCAAATTGCTCCACGCCGTTCGGCGCGTCGGTGATCTTCAAGGCGTCGCCGCCGCTCATGGAAAGAACAAAGATTTGAGCCTTTTCTTCTTTTGCCGGGCCAACCGCGGCGAGAAACGCAATGCGATCTCCCGTGGGCGACCAGCGCGGCGAGCCGGCGTCTTTGCGATCGTGCGTCAAGGTGCGCCGGGCTCCGTTGGCGATTTCCTGCAGAACCAGATCGCGATCGTTGCGGTCCTGCTCCATATTCATGCGCGATACAACGTAAACGATAGACCTTCCGTCCGGCGAGATCTGCGGATCGGAAACCGAAACGGCCTTGCCAAAATCGGTGAGTTCGATTCGCCGATCCTGCCCATTTGCTCCTGGCTGGCAGAAAGCGCAAAGAGTCAAAGAAGCGAGCGCAAAAAACATCCTGCGCCAAAACGCGGTTGCGAAATCCTGCACTCGCGCATCCTTCTCCTGATTTCTATTCCACTCGCGTGTGGTCATTCCAGTTTCCTCCCACAAAATACATCGACTTTTCGTCCAGGCCTGTCAGGCTCCAAGAATTTTGCGAATGAGCGGACGCTTTTCCTTGGGCGCTCTCTCTCCGACGTGATAGCTGCCGGCGATGAGCGACTTCGCTTCGGCCAGTTTGGCGTCGCTATTGTAATGAATTGTGGCCAGCGGTTCGTCTTTTTCCACGCGGTCGCCGATGCGCTTGTGGAATTCGAGACCAACGCCGTGATCGATCTTGTCTTCCTTTTTCTCGCGGCCCCCGCCCAGCATGGCCAGCGCAATCCCAAATTGTTCGCAATTGGTGCCGGTGATGTAGCCTTTCGCGGAACTCGGCACGTCGAGGTGAGAATGCGCCAGCGGCAGGCGTTGCGGTTTATCGATAACCCGCGCGTCGCCTCCTTGCAGCCGAATTCCCTGTCGGAATTTTTCTTTGGCCTTCCCGCTGGAGATCATACTCTCCGCAAGCGTGCGCCCTTCCTCCACGCTCTTCGTTTTTTCGCCGAGATAAAACATCCAGGCGGAAAGCTCCAGGCTGAGTTCGCGCAAATCCGCGGGGCCGCCGCCGTTCAGAACATCGATGCACTCGATAACTTCATACGAATGGCCGGCCATGCGCCCCAGCGGCTGATCCATATCGGTAATCAGCGCCACCACTTTTTTCCCCATGCGCTTTCCGGTTTCCACCATCACTTCGGCGAGACGGATCGAGTCCTCTTCTTTTTTCATGAACGCTCCCGAGCCGGTTTTCACATCGAGCACCAGGGCGTCGATCCCTTCCGCAAGTTTTTTGCTCATGATGGAAGCGCAAATGAGTCCGATATTTTCAACCGTGGAGGTCACATCGCGCAGCGCGTAGATTTTCTTGTCCGCCGGAGCAATCTCCGCGGTCTGCCCAATCAGCCCCATGCCGCATTCCCGCAGCACGCGGCGGAATTCTTCGAGCGAAAGATTTACATTGAAACCCGGAATGGCCTCGAGCTTGTCGAGAGTCCCGCCGGTGTGCCCGAGCCCGCGGCCGCTGATCATCGGCACGGTAAGCCCACCCGCCGCGACAATGGGCGCGAGGATCAGCGAAGTCTTGTCGCCGACGCCCCCGGTGGAGTGCTTGTCCACTTTTTTGCCAGGAATTTCCGAATGATCGAGGACCTCGCCGGAATGCAGCATCACTTCGGTGAGCGCCGCCATCTCCGCGCCATTCAAGCCGCGAATCCACATGGCCATCAACAACGCGGCCATCTGGTAATCCGGAATATCGCCGCGCGTATACGCGGAAATGAAGAAACTGATTTCTTCGCGGGAGAGTTCCCCGGAATCGCGTTTCTTGCGGATCAGGTCGACGGCGCGCATTCGAATGGAAAACGAACGGCGAGCGTAACATTCGCTTTCCCAAGCGTCAACGCAACGCGCCCGCAGGTAGCGCGGCAATGTCGCTCTTACTGAACGATGACCTTGGATGTGCTGCGGTTGGCGGCGGAAGGCGGGTTTGCGCTGCAAGGCACGCTGGACAGGTAGGAGACGTATGTTTTTGGAACTGCGTTCAAGGCAATCGGTCCGGATCTTTCCCGCGCGCCGGCTCCTACATCCCAACAGCTTCTCTCGGAGAACGGGTTGTCATCGGATTTGAAATGGATGGAACGCGGCTTGGAAGTGGTATTCGACCAGAGAATCCATTCATACTTCGCCTTGATAAGCGTGCAATCGGTCGCCTTTCCTTCCGCCATATCGATCGTGCATTTCGGGGTTCGCACCGCGGGGACGGCTCCCGAACCCGTAGGACTGCCGATCGTCGTATGGAACAGGGCCATCATTCCGAAGCAAGCCATCGCGAGTAAGGTCGCATCTAGCCAAGTGTGCTTTTTCATCGCAAACTCTCTCCTTGGTCTTGCCGTAGGATGATACTCGCAGACTATAGCGGCTGTTGCACGTCCGGAGGCAGATTGGTCGACTGCCCGGAAACTACATGCCATCCCCGGGGTGTGTTCATATAAACGTGGATGGCGCGGATCTGGTAGCTGATGCGTTGGCCCCTGATGATGCTTCGCGAGGACCACAGGCAGGTGGCGATCGCCATGTCCTGATAAATGCGCACTTTGATGTCGGAAGCGTTGAAGGATTCGTATTTTACCAGAGGAGACTCAATCGCCGCGATCCATTGGGCTCTATCCACCTGCTGCCCGTGGGAAAGCGTGCCGGCGAAGTCGTCGCTGTAGACCCGGCGGAAGTAAGTTCCATTGCTCAACTGAATGGCGCGCGCTGCCTCTTTTTCCAGGCTGATGATCTCCTGCCTTTGTACTTCGGGATCTCCCATCGTGGGTGCAATCAGGCAACGTTGAATGCAGGCATTTTGTGGTGTTTGCTGATCCTGCCAGGATGGAGTGAGAGCCAGTCCCAGGGCCAGTGCGGCCGCAAACTTAAACATTTTGTGAATTCTCCTGAACGTCCCGCCGGCTTCAACCGGGGCTTAATCTCGAAGGGGGTGCTACTTTCATCCTAAATCTTACGAGAAGCGATTCCGCTCCGGCAATCCGCGATGTGAGTCAAAGGTTAACTCCGCGCGGCTTGTCCGCGGCACGGTGGAACACGGGAAACTGTCTGCTAGAATAACTTTTCGCCGAAGGCAATCATCTAAGGTGGATTGGTTCTAAATGGAGGACTCATGATCGACGTTTCGAAAGGCTTTTCGCGGCGGCAGTTCCTTGCGCACACTTCCTGCTTTGGAGCGTTTTACGCGGCGGCGCAACTGATCCCCTTGCCGGCGCTGGCGGCGGAGCTGGGCAGCGATTCTCGTGTGTCGCAGACGCCGATCGTGGACAAAGGCTTTGCCTCGGTACGGAAAATCGGCAACGGATTGTACGCGACCATCTCCGACCCCTCGAAGGGCTACACTACGATTTCCAACGGCGGATTCCTCGCGGGGAAAGACTCCGCGCTTTTGATTGAAGGTTTCGGTAGCGCTGCCGGCGCATCGTTCCAGATGGATGCGCTTCGAATGGTCAGTCAGGTTCCGGTGAAGGGCGCACTGGACACGCATTATCACTACGACCATTCGATGGGAAATGCGTTCTACGGCGCGAATGGCGTGCCGCTTTGGGCGCATGCAACAACCGCCAAACGGATCGTGGACAACTACGCACCGCTGCAGGGCGCGGACAAAGAAGCGGTACTGGGATCATTCGAAAAGCGGATCAAAGATGCGAAGTCCGATGCGGAACGCACGCACGCGCAGAGCGATTTGAACGCGGTTACCGGCTTGTTCCAAATTGCGAACGCCAGCATTCTTGCGCTGCCCAATCATCCCATCGATCCGGCAAAACTTCCTATGTCCATCGACCTCGGCGGGTTGACGGCAGTGGTGGAATCGCATCCGGGACATTCGGGGACGGACTTGATTGTGAAAGTGCCGGAGCAAAATGTGGTGTACGCCGGCGACCTGCTGTTCAGTGGGTGGTATCCGGTGTGCTTTGACGAGAAGGCCACGGTTTCCGGCTGGCGTGACACTTTGAAAAAGTTTGCGGCGCTGGACAAAGACACGCTGTTTGTTCCTGGGCACGGACAAATTTGCGGACAAGAAGGCATTGCGACAATTCGCGAAGTCTTCGATGACATCGCGGCGCAAGCGGAGAAAATGTTCAAGGCCGGAGTCCCCGCGGAAGAAGCACAGCACCGTTATGTGGTGCCGGACAAGTTCAAAAACTTTCCGATCTTTGCGTGGGGATTCACGATCGGGCCAGCCATCACAAAACTTTACGCGGAATGGGGCGCGAAGAAATAGCTAGCGATTTCGTTCCGGCAAAATTTGTTTCAAAAAAAGGGCGCGAGAAATCCTCGCGCCCTTTTTCGTTTCATTTTTTCCTCGACTAGAATTTCACGAGGATCGCCAACGTTGCGCGATTCTCGGTTTTGCGCAGATCCGGGAGCCAGGTCGTGGCCGGCGAGCCGTTGCAGATCGTAATTCCTGTTAGGCAAACGAAGGAGCCGGGCGCGCCGTTGTTGCCGCCCGGGGGGGTGACGCCGCCGGGGCCGGAAAAATACGGGACGTTAGCGGCGCGATGGTTGTACTCCCAGCGGAATGTAATGTACTGGCTGGGCATCCAATCAAAAGTTCCTGAGACGTCCCAGGCTTTGTAAGGATCGCCGGGATTCTCGGTGAAATACGGAGTTCCGGTTGAGGCGGTGGCGCCGTTGATCGGCGGGAGCAAAACCAAATAGCGGCCGGGATTGTTGATTTGTCCGCCGCCGATGGTCAGGCCGTACTTGTCGCGATCGAACCACAAGCGGTTGTAAATCATGTAGCCGAGAAAACTTTGTTTGGGCCCTTTCGCGGAATTGCCGGCGCAACTAACGCCCCCGCCATGCTCGCAGCCCATGTCGCCCGTGAGCGAGAAAGCAGCTTTGCTGAGAAAATTTTCCTGGTGGTCGTAGTATTTAATTTGAATGCTGTCGTCGGTGTGATAGCGCACGCGGCCGGGAGTGTTCAGCGCGTCTTCGCCAAGAGCGTATTGATTCCCGAGAAGCGAGAGCCAGCCATTCGGCCGCCAAAGGATTTGCATGCCGAAACCTGGGCGATTGTTGAAGCGCCCGTAGGATTGCCAGCCGTTGACGAACCAGGGCTCGATCTTCAAATGCTCGGTCGGAAAAATCTGCACGCGCACGCCGTTGAAGAACCACGGAGTGTTGGAAGAAACATACGACGGCTGGTAAGCCCAGTTGTCGAACTGGTAGTAGCTGAAGAGGCCGACGTAGGACATGAAAATTCCGGCATCGACGTTGATTCCGTGCAGGACGTTGAAATGGTAGCCGCCGTACGCTTCCGAAATGTAGCGGTAAGCATCGGCAAGATTCCATTGGCCGCGGGAAGGGCTGGCGTCATTACGCGGGGTGGTTTCTGAATACAAACCAAACTGGGTCATCAGCCGGGCGCGTACGTTGTCGTAATGAAAATCGCCGCCGACGCCGAGCTGGGTCACGTGGACTTCATTGGAGCGGAAGATTTCGCTGGAGCCGCCGATGGTGTCGTCCTTGGGATGGCGGAAATCGTAGACGTAGTCGACGTCGGCGCGAATTTCGGGAGTGAAGAATTTGGTGTCCATGGGAGATTCTTTTGTGCGCGCGTTGCCGGTGAGCCACGTGAAATCGGCGAAGGCGAAAGGTTCCGCCTTTTGCGGCGTGGCTGCGGCAGGCGCTTTTTCTTGGACGGCGGATGCGGTCACGGTCTTCTCCGCGGGAATGACGCTTGCGTTCGCTGCCAGCGCGGTGACAGAAGAGCTGGCGCTTGCCGGATCGCTGGCAGCAGGCGCGCTGGAATTGCCTCTGGCTTCCATTTCGGCCATGCGCTTTTCGAGTTGCTCGATGCGATCGAGCATCCAGCGTTCGCGCTCGGTGAGCGGCGCTGGCGAATCGGGCCTCGCCGGCACGGGTTTTGCGGGCGGATTATTTGTGTCTTTGTCGTCGGCAAGCAAACGACCGGGCGCGAGGCTGACGCAGAGCAGCGCCATCGAAAATAACCAAAACAATCTTGTAGTGAGTGTGAACGCGCGCATTTCTCTCTCCTGGGGACTATTGATGCTTGGCAACGGGCTTTTGATTGAACTAAGTTGCGTCTTTGACGGACGCAGGGTGGTGCTTCGTTGCCTCGGAATGCTAGCGTTCGGTGCATAAGAAAATCGTAAGTGCAGCGTAAGGATGGGGTTAGCGATTTAAGGCAAGACATTTCAGGCACTTTCAGCTGGCCGGTGAGGCGCGGTGGGATTGCGTTGGGAGATTTCCAGGGCGATGGCGCGCATCTCTTCGTGGATGAGGCCGTTGGTGGCGAGGATGACGGGGCCGCCGAGTTGGTAGGGATTTCCGGCGAAGTCGGAGACTTTGCCGCCAGCTTCTTCGATGAGCAGGACGCCGGCGGCGGTGTCCCAGGGTTTCAATCCAAATTCCCAGAAGCCGTCGAAGCGGCCGACGGCGACGCTGGCGAGATCGAGCGCGGCGGAGCCATCGCGGCGGACACCGTGCGAGCGCTGGGTGAAGTCGCCGTAGTATTGGAGATTGGGGCTGGCTTTGCGGTTGCGCACGGGGAAGCCGGTGCAGAGGAGGCTGGTGGAGACCGTGGCGTTTTTGGAGACGCGCATTTTTTTGCCGTTGAAGAATGCGCCTTCGCCGCGCGCGGCGGTGAAGAGCTCGTTGTAGAAGGGATTGAAAACGACGGCGGCGAGAAGCGTGTTGCGTTGGGCGAGCGCGATGGAAACGCAGAAGCAGGGATAGCCGTGGGCGAAGTTGGTGGTGCCGTCGAGGGGATCGACGTGCCAGCGGAATTCGGAGGCGGAGGCGCTTTCGTGGCCGGTGCCCTCTTCGGCGGCGATGGCGTGGTCGGGGAAATATTTGGTGAGGCGTTCGACGATTAATTTTTCGGAGCGCTTGTCGGCTTGGGTGACGAGATCGACTTCGTCACCTTTGTAGCGGAGGTCCAGCGGGCGCGACAGTTCTTCGACGAGGATTTTGCCGGCTTCCTGGGCGATTTCGGTGGCGGCTTCGAGATAGCTCTTAGTCATGGGAGTCCGGGTCCGCGCACTGCGCGAAGGTTCGTTCCACTTTACCATTGGCGGCAAGCTCGTCTCATTTAGCGACGTGTTAGGTGGGTGATGACCCCCATACCCCCCGGGCATTTGTTAAGGATGTGAGCCGTAAGAGTTTGCGGGAGGGGGCATTCGTAAGTGTGTGAAAAGAAAGAACGGCGACTTGCAAAACAGGTTTGCACGTTGAACGTTGGAACGTTGGAACGTTGACAAACCCCCACCCCGTGTTTTTTGTAAGTGTTGCATCTAAAGGATTTAGCCTTGGCGTAAGTCTTTTGTTTGCAACACTTGCGAGGAGGTCCATAAGTGTTGCCGCTAAAGGACTTACGGGGACGGACTGTTGGCGAGAAAGTAATGGTCTGGGATGAGGGGAGGCCGGAAGAGTTAGAAGGACTACCTGGCGGGCGAGCATGGTCGCGGGCACAAAGGATCGTGCCGGTTATATCAACTATTATGGCATATAGGTATAGTTAGTCAAGGATTACTTTAAGTGGTTTGGATGGTGTGGGATAGCGGGATGGCTGAATGGTTGTTGAATTGGGATTGGGGTGGGCCAAAAGCCCCAGGTGCAAAACCGGCACCTGGGCCACCCGGCGCGTCGCAGACTCGATCGTTCCAAAAACAGGCGAGCGCCGTAGCCTCTGTCTGGGGAATTGGAGGTTGGGCGCATGTTCGCGTATTGACTTTAATTTACGGAGCGCACCGTCTCTGCGGACGAGACAAAGAAATGACACATGTCAGCGGTCTTCAAACAAGCCAATTTGCCGCGCCGTAGAAGTTTTATTTCTTTGTCGTCAGGAAAGGTCTCGGGGAACATTGTTGACTCGAAGACATCTGTGAAGCTGCGCAATTCTGCATCCCCGGAAATAAATTTCGCCGCGCTGATCTTTGGCCCCGGTACAACTAGAACCCAGAATTCACCTATTCCTTCCGCTCCCTTCGCGTTTTTGATCGCGAAGGTGTGGCTCTCGGCCAAACTTGCGGTCGCCTCCTTCGCCATTCGGTCTGCCTCTACATTCCCTCCTAGCAGCGAGGCTAGTCTTAGTTGCGTATCGGCCATCGCACCGGGTGCGGCCATTGCCATCGCATAGAACTTTTCGGCTTTTTCTTTCTGTCCCTGCTTCTCGTAAATCTGCCCCAGGTGATCTCCGATTTCTCCGATACTGCGCACCTGCCAAGCACTCCGGACGTATTTCTCGGCAGCCGCCAAATCTCCTTCTTGAAACTTCACCCACCCTAATGTGTCCCAGTAGGCTCCCAACGAGCTCGGTACGCGCACATCGTCATTGGATAAGTTGTCTAACGAAAGGTCCTTCGTCTTGGCTGCCGCTGTTTCGATTGCCGATTCCGCGTACTTTTCTGCCTGATCCAGCTTTAGTTTGTTCATAGCCATTTCGTAGGCAACCGAGTTTTTGCGTTCCAAGGTCGGCTCAAGTTCAACGGACTGGATAAAGGCCTGTGCTGCTTTTTCTGGTTGGCCGGTTTTCGCATAGGCGAGGCCAAGGTTAAATTGCACCGCAGGGTTCTTCGGCATGAGTCCTGCGGCTATTTCCAACTCGGAAATACCCTTATCGGGCTGTCCACTGAGAACGAACACCCGGCCGAGATTCAGATGCACCAAACTATTGTTGGATTTGGATTGTATTTCTTTCTGATATTCCGAAATGGCCTCATCATACCTTTTCTGGGCCATCAGAACGTTTCCCAAATTGTAGTGCACCCGTCGGGAGGCCGGATCGAGAGCCAGGGCCTTTCGCAACGCCGCCTCTTCCATCTGAATCTTACCTACTTTGCCATAGGCAAACGCAAGTCGATTCCACGCGTCTGCAAAGTTTGGATCTAAAGCGGTCACCTGCTCATAGAGTTGGGTGCTTACAGAGAAATTGTTGTCCTTGTCAGCCCTGTTTGCCGCTTCGAATATGGGTTTAGCGGCGCTGTTGGGTTGAGGGGGGTTGCCGCGTGCGGGCGACGACTCTTGGATAACCGAGGCGTGGATTTCTTTGACAAAGATATAGCGGCGCGCGGTCTCGTCAATAATTTTCACTAAATTGCTGTACTCTCCACGCTGTGAGCCAGGAATCTCGCGTTGCAGCGTCTGGAGATTGAAAATTCCCGTAAGCACGCCCTTCTCGATCGAGTATGTAGCGTTAAACTCCGCGAAATCCGTCTTTTTCTCAACATTTACCGGTGCAGTAGCTGAGTATCCCGGCGGAAGCTTTACAGACGCCTCGAAGGTAATCCGGGCCGGGGAACCCAGTGGTAGCGGCTCTTTCGAGAGCTTCTGCTCTTCGTTCAAACTTGGGATGGGTACCGGGGGGATTGGCAGAGTGAACCGGTGGTTCTTCCAATCGGGATAGTCGGTGCGGCGGTAAGTGAGGTCTACGGAAAAGGGCCTATCAGTATCTTCCGTCTGGCTGATCTTGACGTCGCTAACCGTTCCACCATATCCCAAGCGTCCCACGAGGGCTTGCGTCAGAGTCTCCCAGCGATTTTGTGGAACTGCATGATAAGCCAGCCGCATTGCAAGCTCGCCATCGCCCCGGTTTTCAAGGTGCATCGTCCCCTCTACTGTCCCGTTGGTGTCAATAGAAGATTCCATCTGAAACCGGTCGTACGCCGGGAAAGGCAGATCCGCCGGCGTCTTGACCAACTGCACGTGCAGTCCGGCGGGTATAACCAGTGCCTGGCGATCGCGAATACTCTGCACGAACGCTCCGAAAGGGGCGACTTCCGGGGTACTGTCGAGGAATTCGTAGCCACTGCCTCGTGGAATTGCCGTGATCACGTGGTTAAAAACACTCATCGTGGGCAGGGATGGATCAATTCGCAGCCTCGAACTGATGAGTGCCGGATAGGCCGTAATCCCAGCAGCTTCAAGTAGTGCCGCGAATAGCGCGTGCTTGTCTTTGCAGTCTCCATATCGGTTGTTCAGGACCTCCGCAGCACTGTGCGGAGTGAAACGGCTGAGTCCGAGATCAATGCCGATGTAACGGAATCGCGTGGACACAAATTCGTAGAGTGCCCTGACTCTTTCTTCTTCCGAATTTTTCCCTTTTGTGAGCTCTTTGGACTTGGCTTGTATTTCGGGGGTTACCGTCACCTTAGACTGGATCAGCGAGCCAAACCATCGCCCGACCTCTTCCCAGGACGCAAACGAGGAGAGCTGAACGTCCGGCGGTGGCCCGCCATGGAAGTTCCTCTCCCAGGCCGGAATTTTGGATTCTTCCAGCTTCTTCAAATTGGAGGCCTGGAAGGCGTAAACGCGCCGTCCGCCCTCTTCACGAATAGTTGGCTGTGGGTCGGGGCTTCGCAGCTTCACTGCCACGTTCGCTGGAACGTCAATGTTCAGCGTTTCCTGAAGACAAATACCGGCCCGGTAAAGGGAGTGGTCATACCAGAAATGGCCCGGTGCCATAGGATCGTGAATTGTCCAGCGCAAGTGCATCTCCACGATATCGCCCACCGCAAGCGACTTCACTGCGATGTGTTTCTCGAGCTGATCGGTGTACATCGGCGCCGCCCGACTTACGGACGTATCAAGCTCTTGAATATCGCTCGGCGGTGTTTCCAGCGTTGTTCCGTCCGGTTTTCGGACCCGAACCGAAATCACATCCAGACTTTCGAAACTCGATGCGTACGAATATACCTGCAATCCGAACTCGCGAACCGCGGACTCGGATTGGATGCGCACGCGTGTCGTAAGAACGCGTTGCCCCGCCCGTCCGCTTCAAACCGCACTTGCGTTTCGATCAGTTCGAAAATGTATGGGGCCCCGGTGTAGTTCGCACCCGTGAAAATGCCATTGTCTCTGGTTTGTGAGACCTGGTTCGGGCTTGCAGTCTGCGCTTCGCTGCAACACAGAGCGGCCAATACCAGGAGCATAAGAGCGAGCGGTCTAAGGAAGCGCATCCAGGATTACCTCAGGGCAAGATATCTGAACGCTAACACAGAACCGCAGCCTATGCCATGCTGATACACCCTTCCTTGCGGGATCTGATCTGGAATTCGTGGCGGCGCCAGATGGAGTAGGCGGTTCGCCGGCGACGCGCGGTGGAGTTGGCGGAGCCGGGAGATGTGCCGCACCTACGGCGCTTGGGGATTTTCGCGTATTACGGACCCAGCGCTTACGCGCTGGGCTAACGTATGGCGCGCCTACGGCGCTTGTGGGAGCTAAGTCTTTGTGGGTGGTGGCTCTGGTTTTTGCTGGGCGGCGCGTTTCAGGGAGCGGATGTGCCACGCGCCAGCGGCGACGGCGATCAGGACTCCAATTTCCGCGGCCAGTTCGCCCCACATCTGGGGGTCGCCTCTACGGGCGATGGAGGTGGGGATCATGATGAGCAGCGTCGTTATGACGAAGGCGGCAACCATGCGGCCGAGTGTCTGTAGTTTCTTCGGGCTGGTGAGCCAGAAGACAATTCCCGCCAGGAACAGAAGGCCCATGAGCGGAGAGGTCGTTGGATGTGCGGATTGCATGACCATGACTCACCTCCGTGGTTGCGCGGATCATAGCATGGACGACAGAAGACCTTCCGGGACGAAGAGGAGTGTCGCGCCTCCGGCGCTCGTGGAACAAGGCGAAGATGGCGACGTAAAGTCGCCCCTACACGAGAGCCGGCCTCGGAAGGCCAGCCCTACAAGAGCGAACACGGCGACGTTAAGTCGGCATACCAGCAAGGCCAAAGCGAGGGCACGATGTATCGTGCCCCTACGGGGGCGGCAAGTTGTTTCTTGGTGTGCTAGAGTTTTGGGCCATGAAAAAACTCCATCGGTTATCTGTTGTTGCTAACTGCGTCTTTCTCGGCTTGCTCAGCTCCACGATAGTGCGGGCGCAGACGCCGCCGCTTACGCCGGACATTCCCGCGAAGTATGAGGCGCCGACGGCGGGTCAGGATTATGTGAAGCGCGTGGTGATGATTCCCATGCGGGACGGGGTGAAGCTGTATACGGTGATTGTGGTTCCGCGGGGGGCGAAGAACGCGCCGATGCTGCTGACGCGGACGCCGTATGACGCGGCGCATCGCGCGGAGCGGTCTGAATCATCGCACATGCTGGCGATGCTGCCGCAGGGCGATGAAGTGTTTGTGATGGATGGATACATCCGGGTGTTTCAGGATGTGCGCGGGAAATACGGGTCGGAAGGCGATTACGTGATGACGCGGCCGCTGATCGGGCCGCTGAACAACAGCAAAGTGGATCACTCGACGGATGCGTACGACACCATCGACTGGCTGGTGAAGAACGTGCCGGAATCGAATGGACGGGTGGGAATGGTGGGGAGTTCGTATGAAGGGTTCACGGTGGTGATGGCGCTGGTGAATCCGCATCCGGCGCTGAAGGTGGCGGCGCCGATGAGCCCGATGGTGGATGGGTGGATGGGGGACGACTGGTTTCACTTCGGAGCTTTCCGGCAAGTGAATCTGGACTACTTCACGGAGCAGACGGCAGTGAGAGGCGGCGGAAAACCGATCGTGCGCGAGGGTTACGACGAGTATGAGAACTTCCTGCGCGTGGGTTCGGCGGGGGATTTTGCGAAGACCGGAGCCCTGGAGCAAATGCCGTTCTGGCGGAAGCTCACGGAACACGCTGCGTACGACGAGTTCTGGCAGGAGCAGGCGCTGGACAAGACGATGGCAGCGCAGCCGCTGAAAGTGCCGACGATGTGGATTCAGGGATTATGGGACCAGGAAGACATGTGGGGAGCGATTCACAGTTATCTGGCAGTGGAGCCGAAAGACAGCAGCAACACGATGAATTTTCTGGTGATGGGGCCGTGGCGGCACAGCGGGGTGAACTATGACGGGACGACGCTGGGGCCGATGAAGTGGAACGGGGATACGGCGCTGCAATTCCGGCGCGAGGTGTTGAAACCGTTTTTCGATCAGTATCTGAAGGAGGGAGCGGCGAAGGCGGATACTCCGCCGGTTTTTATTTACAACACGGGAGAAAATCACTGGGACCGGTTCAAAGCGTGGCCGCTGGCTTGCGAGACGGGATGCGCGACGGCGTCGAAGCCGCTTTACCTGACGGCGGGATTTGGATTGTCGTTCAGCGCGCCGTCGGGAGACGTGAAAGCGGCGGCGGGGTTTGATGAATACGTTTCCGATCCGGCGAAGCCGGTGCCGTATATTCCGCGTCCGGTGCGCGACACGGCTTGGGGCACGTGGCTGCTGACGGATCAGCGATTTGTGGCGGACCGGCCGGATGTATTGACGTACAGCACGCCGGTGCTGACGGAGCCGCTACGAATCAGCGGGGCTTCGGTGGTGCACCTGGTGGCGTCGACAAGCGGGTCGGACAGCGATTGGGTGGTCAAACTCATTGACGTGTTTCCGGATGAAGTGCCGAGCCGGCCGGAGATGGGCGGCTACGAACTTTCGGTGGCGATGGACATTTTCCGGGGGCGGTATCGGGAGAGTTTTTCATCGGCGAAGGCCATCGCGGCGAATACTCCGCTGACTTACAAATTTATTCTGCCAACGACCAATCATGTTTTCTTGCCGGGGCATCGCGTGATGGTGCAGGTGCAATCGAGCTGGTTTCCGCTGTATGACCGCAATCCGCAAAGCTTTGTGCCGAATATTTTCTTTGCCAAGCCGCAGGACTATGTGAGAGCGACGCAGCGTGTGTTTCATGCGGCGGGAGCGGCTAGTTTTATTGATTTGCCGGTGGTGCCGGCGCAGTAAAGCAAGAACACCGGTCTAAAGACCGGCCACTACAAGAGCGCAAGACAAACAGGTGTGCCGCGCCTACGGCGCTGGGGGATTTGGTTTTTAGGATCGCCGACCCAGCGCTTACGCGCAGGGCTAACGCATGGCACGCCTTCGGCGCTACAAGACAAAGGGAGAGCGAAGAATTATTGGGAGCCGGTGAGATAGGAGCGGCGGTGGCGGACTTTGTAGTTGTCCTGGGAGACGGTGACGACGATGGAGCGGAAGGTGTTGGCGGGGCCGCGGGGGTTGGGGTAGTAAGCGAGGCGGTATTGGGTACGGAGTTCGCGGTCGATGCGGTCGAAAATGGCGGGGAGGTCCTGGGCGGAGTCGGGATAGAACATGGCGCCCCCGGTGGTGTCGGTCATGGTTTCTAGGGCGTGTTCGCCGGCGGTGTTGCGGCCGCTTTCGTTTTTGACGGGACGGACGACGATGGTGTAGAGGAGAGTGTTGGCACGGACGGCTTCCTTGCGGGCGGCGTCGAAATCGGAGCGGCTGGTGGTTTCGCCGGCGTCGGTGACGAGGATGATGACGCGGCGGCGGTCGTCACCGCGCTGGGCGAGAGAGCGCGAGCCGAGGAGCACGGCGTCGTAGATGGAAGTGCCGGCGCCATCGGGAATTTTTCGCACGGCGTTTTGCAGAGCGGGCACATCGTCGGAGAAGCCGGCGCGCTGACTGACGTCTTCGTCGAAGGAAAAGACGGAGAGACGGTCGCCGGGGCGGAGGACCTGGCGGATGAAATGGGCGGCGGCTTCCTGTTCGAACGTGATTTCTTTGTGGGCGCTGAGGCTGGCGTCGATCATCAGGGCGAGATCGAGCGGCTGAGAGGTTTCCGGCTCGAAGACGCTGATTTCCTGCTGGACGCCTTCTTCAAAAAGCTGGAAGGCTTCTTTGGGAAGGTCAGGCGCGGGGCGATTTTTTTCGTCGAGGACGCTGGCGAGGACGTTGACGAGATTGACGCGAACCTTGATGGTGCCGCGCTGCTTGGCGGGGTCTTGCGAATCATCCTTAGAGGCGGACGGCGTGGGTTGGATGATTTTGCCAGGCTCGCCTACGGGTGACGAGGCGGGAGCGGGAGCCGGCGGGTTCGCGGGAGTAGAAGCACAATTCGCGGAAGATTTTGATTTCTGCGCCCAGGGTGGGCGGTCTGGCTTGTCCTGGGCCGCGACGATTCCAATGAAAACAAAAATGGAAAGCGCCAAGAGCGCGGTGGCGCGAGGGCGAAGGGGTGTCATCGACATTGGATACTAAGATGCGGGTTTTGCATGGGGTGTCGCCACGGGCGCGGGAGGGAGTTCGCCGTCGGCCCAGACGGCACCGTCTTTGAAGTATTCTTTTTTCCAGATGGGGACGGTGCGTTTGAGAGTGTCGATGGCGAAGCGGCAGGCGTCAAAGGCGGCGGCGCGGTGCGGCGCGCTGACGGCGATGAAGACGCTGGTTTCGCCGATTTCTAGGCGGCCGAGGCGATGGACGATGGCGACGTGGTGAATTTTGTATTTTTCGTGGATCAGGGCGGCGATTTCGCGCATTTTGGCGAGGGCCATGGATTCGTAGGCTTCGTAGTCGAGATAGAGCGTGGCGCGATTGTGGGATTGGTTGCGGACAAAGCCGTCGAAGGTGACGATGGCGCCGTCTTCGGGGGCGCGGACGTGGCGGACGAGAGCGGGCATGTCGATGGGCTCGCGAAGGAGTTGGCAGATGTCGTCGTGGAGGGGCGTGGTCATGGCGAATGCGTTAGCCGCCGCTCACGGGCGGGAGGAAGCCGACTTCGTCACCGGAGTGGAGAGGAGTGTCCCAGGCGGCGAATTCTTGGTTGCGGGAGGCGACGAGGGAGGGGCGGAATTTTGCAAGCTCGGGATGGCGGGCGGTGTAGAGGGCGAAGAGTTGCTCGATGGTGGTGGCGTCGGCGGAGGTGATGGATTCCTCGGCGTGGCCGAGGATTTCCTTGAGGCGGCCGAAGAAGAGGACTTTGAGGCGAATGGTTTGGGCGACGGTGGACACGGAGGAATTGTAACGCGGGCTGCGGGAGGGGGCCAGCGGCATGGGCGGAACGTGACGCTTGCGTGACAAGAGGAAGAGCGGCCCGCCGCAGACGGCGAGCCCTGCAACTGGGGCCGGGGCCGAATCGCCAGGGGCGGCAGAGATTTCGTTGTGTTCGATGGGGAAAGTGGATTTGAAAGATTCGAATGCTTGACGGTGGAGTGAGGGTTGCGTAGCGTGCGAAGAGGCTCGTGTTTGCGCTTGAGAGAAAAGCGCGCTGAGGAAGAAATGAAGATATTGGTGACGGGATCGACGGGACTGGTGGGCAACGCGCTGGTGAGTGCGTTGACGAAGGAAGGGCACACGGTGTGCCGTCTGATGCGGCCGGAGACCGTGGTGGCGGGCGGGACGAAGGATGGATTTAATGTGGCGTGGAATCCGGCGACGGGGGAACTGGGCGGCGCGGCAGTGGGGGCGGATGCTGTGGTGAATCTGGCGGGGGCATCGATTGCGGGCGGGCGGTGGACGGCGGGGCGGAAAGCGCTGCTGCGATCGAGCCGAATCGATACGACGCGGGCGCTGGTCGGCGCACTCGCGAAGATGAATGCGCGGCCGAGCGTGATGGTGTCGGCATCGGCGATTGGGATTTATGGGAATCGCGGGGATGAGGTGCTGACAGAGGAGAGCGAGGCGGGCGGGGATTTTCTGGCAGGGCTCGCGAAGGAATGGGAAACGGAGGCGCGCATGGCAGAGGCGCTGGGGATTCGCGTGGTGCTGGCGCGGTTTGGGATTATTTTAGCGCGTGAGGGCGGGGCGCTGGCGAAGATGATGACGCCGTTTAAGTTGGGAGTTGGAGGGAGGCTGGGATCGGGGCGGCAGTGGATGTCGTGGGTGACGCTGGAAGATGTGGTGGGGATCCTGAGGATGGCGATTGAGAAAGCGGCGTTGCGCGGCGCGGTGAATGTGGTGGCGCCGGGGGCGGTGCGGAACGCGGAGTTCACGAAGGTGCTGGCGAAGACGCTGCGCCGGCCGGCGCTGTTCCCTGCCCCAGAGTTTGCATTGCGGCTGGCGCTGGGGGAGATGGCGGACGCGCTGCTGTTGGGCAGCCAGCGCGTCGCGCCGTCACGGTTGGAACAAATCGGCTACCGATTCCTGCGCGCGGATTTGGCCACCGCGCTGAAAAGTGTTTTAGCGACGGGCTGAACTTAACTGAGTCTTACTTCAGCACGTTGATGGTGACGGAAACGCGCAGGGTGTGGCCGTTCAGAGGATCGGTGGACATAATATTTTCCGAAGTCTGGCCGTCTTTCAAAACCAGATTCTCCGACGTTCTGAATTGACGGATTACCGGCTGGCCATTGGGGTTGGCGACCATCCTCTCACCTTCCGCGGACTTGTTGGGATAGAGCGCGGAACGATCGACGGTGAGCATGAGGCGGAAGCGGCCGTCTTCTTCGGAGCGGATGCCGCAATCGATGTTGGAGCCGATATCCATATAAATCGTCTGCTGATCCTTGCTTCCCACTTCAACTGGAACGCGAACGCCAGTACGAAGGCTGGTTGAGTAGTTACCTCCCATCCTCTCATCGGCAATAACCATGAAAGAATACGGCATACTGGAAATTTTCTTGTCGCCGTCAAATTCGCTGAAGACGATTTGGACTTTAATGGGGACGGAGGGCCTGGGCTTGTCATCGCTCTTTGATTTCTCCTGTGGTTTGTCCTGCGCGACAGCTTTCAGCGAGGGCAGGCAGAGCGCGGCAGCCAGCAAGAGCAGGTAAACAGATTTCTTCATCACAATCCTCCTGGAAGATTCGGACCATTTTGAAAACTGCAATTGTTTGCGGAAGTCATTGCGCGTGCTCTTCCGTCATGAGCTTGACGTCAAGCTGGTCGATTTGGATCGGAGCAATTTGCAGAAGAGACAAATTTGTGGGGTCGAAATTCGCGGCGACGAGGGGAGCGCGCTTGCGCTGGGTCCACTGCTCGGCGTAGCCGACGAGGAGAGCTTCCTGATCGCGCGGAACGAGAACTTCGGGCATGGCCTCGCGTGGGGCGGGATTGCGGGTTGCTGCTGTTTGAGTCGGAGGGACGAAATTCGTAACCGCGGGAGGAGCTGCGTTGAGATTTTGGTCGTGCGGCGGCAGCACACCAGGGGCAGTTGAGCCTACATTCGACGCTGTGCGCACCGGGGCTGGAACAACACCTGTTCGCCAGAGTGGGCGCGCGGCGATGAAAGCAACAAGCACTGCGACAGCAGCGGCCACCGTGAGCCAGCTCGGGATCCAGCCGCGTGTCACGGCGGTTTCTTCGGCGATTTGGGTACGGACGCGCGGGAGGAGAGAGGCAGGCACTTCGACATTGACGGCGGCGTGGAGGCCAGTGTCGATGGAGGAAAAAAGAGACTGTTCCTGGGCGAGGGCGGCGCGGCACTCGGCGCAGGCGGTGAGGTGCGCGCGCAATTCGCCTTGGGGCTCGAGGCCGGAGGCGGCGGCTTCGGTTAGCGCGCTTTGGTAAGGTTCACATGGCATCGCAACTTCTCCGCTAACTGTTTTCGGGCGACAAAAATTCGGGACTTCACCGTGCCGACGGGGATGGCTAGGAGCGTGGAGATTTCGTCGATGGTGTGGCCATCCATGGCGGCGAGCAAAAGGGCGAGACGAAGTTTTTCCGGGAGCTCGGCGAGGGCGCGATCGAGATGGACTTGGAATTCACTGGAGGCGGCCAGGTCTTCGGCGGTGGCAGCGGGCGGCTGATGCACGGGCTGGGACCAGAGGACGTCGCGCTGTTCCCGTCGCTTGGCGGAGCGCACACGGTCAAGGGCGATTCGAAAGGAGATGCGAACGAGCCAGGCGCGGAAGCGGTTGCGGTCGCGGAGGCGATGGAAACTGCGATAAGCGCGCAAGAGCGCTTCCTGGGCGACGTCCTCGGCGTCGGCGGAATTGCGGAGGACGCCGCGGGCGACGCGATAGGCCAGGGGGCCGCATTCGGCGAGGCGCTCCTCGAACTCGCGCCTAGTCTCGGCTTGCGCTGCTTCGCGGGCCGACTCACTCCGTAGCGTGCCGCCTGGCTGGATCAGAACCAGCTCCTGCATGGGTTTTCCTATGCGAGCGCCGAGACACACGAAATTGCGTGCGCTCGAACACTCACCCTCCCCGTACAACTGCTAGACGCCGTGGTCTGGGATTTGGTTCGCTAAGAAATGGCCTCCGTGGAATGCGGACGGGCTAGATTCCTAGTTGTTCTAACAACGCTTCCAGGTTGGAGTCGTCGACGGCAACCTCGGCGGGTGGCTGGCCTTCCGGCGGGGCCTGGACAGCGCCTTCATCGAAGGCTTGGAGAAGACGCATTTTCGCGACGGCGTATTCCTCGCTGCTCGTGAGAGGGCGGCCGTTCTGCTTGGCCCAAGCTTCCATGGCGGATTGGTGGACGAAGATTTTGAAGCGGAAGGCGGAGGCGCGGTCGAGAGAAACGGCGTAGGTGAACTCGCCACCGGGTTTGCCATTTCGCTGGGCGCGATTGCCTTCGTAAAAATAGTACTGATAAACAAAGCCGTTTGTGGCGGAGTAGGTCTTCACGCGGCGGACGGCATCGGGGCGAGGCATGAGGGATTATTTGTTGGTGGAATGCGGATGTCAACGAAGGAGTCGAGAGGGAAAGCGATTCCGAATTGGCACTGCGTCCGTGGAACTGCGTTCCGGATTGGGACGTGCCCGCGGCAGGGATGGAAGGATCGATTGATAGAAACACGAGTCAAGAATTGGAGCCAAATTAGCCTAACTTGCGGATTTGCATCCGATTACAGAGCTTGTGGCTGAAGTTCCCTGTCAATTCTGAGTGTGCAATACATCGATTATTTCGCTGGCCCTTCGCCTGCTTTGCCACGGGCATGCGGCCTCTCACGCTAAGCGACACAAAGATAATCGGAATTAAGCAAATTGTTTTTGTCGCTCTCCTAACGACGGGGGTGTGGACGCAGGGCTGCGGCAGGGGAGGCGCGAGCTCTGTACAGCTTCCGCCGCCACCTCCTCCATCCATCGTGGTGACGGTGACGCCGAAGAGCGGGTCGGTGTTGCTGGGAAATACGGCGGCGTTTTCCTCGAAGGTTTCGAACACAACGGACACAGTTGTGATCTGGAGCGTGAACGGCACGGCCGGCGGGAGCGCGGCGGCGGGAACCATTACTGCGGACGGCATGTACACCGCGCCTGCGGACTTGCCTTCGCCGGCGACAGTACAAGTCACGGCGACGAGCCATGCGGATGCGACAAAATCGGACATGGCTGCGATCACGGTGACGAGCGACATTACGCTTTCGCTGACGCCGAATCCGGCGAGCGTGGAGCTTGGCGCCAAGCAGGGATTTACCGCACCGGTAACGAGCGGCGGGCATCCGGATACGGCGATGCGATGGAGCCTCTCGGGTGCGGCGTGCGCCAACAGCTGCGGAACGGTCGATGTGAACGGAAACTACACCGCGCCGGCCATTCTGCCAGCAACTCCGAGCGTGATGCTGACGGCGCAGAGCGTGGCCGATCCCTCGAAACAGATTTCCGCGGCAGTGACGATCACCAGCACGTTTTCGCTGCAACTCTCAGCTCCGTCGAGCGTGCCCGCGGGAGCATCGGCGGCGCTTGTGGCAACGCTTACGCCAGCGCCGGGATCGGCGCCGAGCCTGGTGATGGCCTGGTCGCTGAGCGGAGCGGGATGTAGCGGGAGTTCCTGCGGAACGTTGAGCGCGGTGACGACGCAATCGGTTGGCGGAACCGCGATAGCGGATTCGGTGACCTATACCGCGCCAACCGCGGCACCGAGCCCGAACACCGTGACGGTGACGGTAACTCCCCAGGCTGATCCATCGAAGAAGGCGCAAGCCGTTTTGGCAATTCAACCGGGAATCGGGGTGAGCCTTTCTCCGCTGACGGCGCAAGTGAACGGAACGACGAACACCGGAGTGAACTGGAGCGTGAATGGAATTGCGGGAGGAAGCGCAAGTCTTGGACGGATCTGCGTGGTGGGTTCGAATCCCTGCCAGACGGTGACGAGCAATACTTCGCCGCAGGCGGATTACGTCGCGCCGGGAAGCATCCCTTCGCCAAATCCAGTGAGCGTGACGGCGGCGAGCGCCGCGGACGCCACGAAGAGCGCGAGCGCGCAAGTCACGGTGATCAATCACGTGGTGGTTTCGGTGCTGCCGGGGAGCGTGACGCTTGCGCCACTGGCGGTGCAAGGATTCACGGCGTCGGTCCTGGGGACGAGTAACCAAGCGGTGGTATGGCAGGTGCAAGGGACGGCTTGTTCGAATGCGGGCGTGTGCGGATCGGTCAGCGCGAACGGAACATATACCGCGCCCGGTGCCGCGCCCACACCGGATGCGATTCAGGCTGTGGCTATCAGCTCGGACGACAGCACGCAATCGGGTGCGGCCAACATCACGATTTCGACGGGCGCAAACATTCTGACCCTGCATCCTTCGAGCGTGTACGCGGGCGCGGCGCAGGGATTCACGCTGCGCGTGGAGGGAAGCGGTTTCGCGGCGTCGAGCCCGGGGCCGGGCTCAGTGATGCTTATCGCGGGAACGGCGCGCACCACGATGTGCAGTTCCGTGCTGGTTTGCACGGCGCCGGTAACGACGGCGGAAGTGGCAGCAACGGGCAGCGTTTCGGTGCAGATACAGAATCCGAGCGGAACGAAATCGAACGCGATATCGCTAGTCGTTGCCGCGCCAAACGTTTCCGACGAAGTGATTGTATTAAGCAGAGCGACTCCGAGCGCCACGGGAAAAGACATCGTGGTGGTTGAGCCGACAACTGCGGGAGTGTCCGTTCCCGGCAACGACCTGGACATAACTGTCGCGGCACTCGGAGCTTTTTCCACTGCGAGCAATGCCTGCGTGCTGAGCGGAAACCCGATTCCGCTGCCGCGGCCCGTAACCGGTACAGCGACAGCGGACATCTGCCTTTTTTCTCAGAGCGGATTTGACACCAGCATGGCGTATACCGTCTCCGGCTCCGGGGACATCGTCGTGATTTCGAAACAGCCGGCCGGGCTGGGGATCATCCACCTGGCGCTGCAAGTTCCGGCGACTGCCGCGCCGGGAGCACGCACGCTTTTCATACAGAACACGAATTTGGACAAGACCGCGGCGAGCGGCGCGCTGGAGGTGCAGTGAAATGAGTTTCGTACAGCGACGGAGGTTTCTGTGGATTTTGTTTTTGGCGGGGCTGGGATTGATCGCGGTAGTCGCAAGTGCGACGACGCTGGCGCGGCTGCGGTTTGAGGAGCTCGCCGGGCAAGCGACGGCGGTAGCGCGTCTGCGATGCATCGGTGCGCAAACTCGGTGGGAGAACGGCGAAATCTGGACGGAAACGCTGTTCGAAGTTGTTGCCAGCCAAAAGGGGCTGCTGCCAGGGCCAGTTACGATCCGGACGATGGGCGGAAGTGTCGGCAACTTGCATTCACGAATCGAGGGTGTGCCGGCGTTTCGCGCGGGAGAGGAAGCTTACGTGTTTCTCTGGGGCCGCGAGGGCGAGCCTTACCGGGTGCTCGGATGGTCCCAGGGAACGTTTCGCATTGCGAGAGATACGCGGACCGGGGTGGAAACGGTGACGCAGGATTCGGCGGATGCGCCGATATTTGATCCGCGGACAAAGAAGTTTCAGCGCGGAGGGATTCGCAATCTTCCGGTGGCGGCTTTTGAGTTGAAATTACGGAAAGCGCTGGAGAACAAAACAGATTGACAAGTTTCGGGCGGAAGGAGAGAGGGTGAAAAAGATTCTTAAGCAAGTTTTCACTTGTGGCGCTGCGTTGTTTTATGGCGGGTGGGCCGCTCCTGCAGCGCAGGCCTACGCGTTTAACATGATTGTGCCGGATGTCCGGCAGCCGGTGGTGGTGTCCGGCGGGTCGGCTTGCCCGGTTAAGGCGCGTCAATTGACGTCGGGGGGAGGGATCGCGATCCAATGGAGCACAGCGCTAAGCACGAACCCGGTAACGATTGTGACGCAGAATCAGACGGCCAGCGGCCGGCTGACGGAAATTGAACAAGTGATCACGCAATCGCTGGCGGCGTGGACGGCCGTCAGCGGGGCGACGCTGATGCCGGCAACGCTCAAGCCGCTGACGCGCACGGCGACACAGAATGCGTGCGGGTCCGATGGTCTGAATTCGATCTGTTTCGATCAGGCGGACATGGCGTTCACGCCGGGCGTGGTGGCGTTCACGCGTGTGGTTGAGACCGACCGCCTCGGAATTCAAGTCGGTAGCAGTGCGGTTGCAACGCAGCTGGGACAGATTCTCGACGCGGATATTTATTTCAATCCGAGTTCCTCGCAGATGACATACGCAACGCCGCAAGCATTGGCCGCAACACCTACCGCGTATGACCTGGAATCGGTGCTGACGCATGAACTCGGGCACCTTTTGGGTTTCAGCCATTCGGCGGTTTGGGGCGCGATGATGTTTCCTTTCGCTCCGGTGCCGGGAACGTTTAGCGGAATGCGGCCAACGACGCAGCAGCCCGATGCGGCGCTGGGCGATGACGACCGGACCGGATTGCGTGTGCTCTATCCGAATACTGCGGACACGATGCATACGGGATCGATTCGTGGACAAATCTTTCCGGCAAACCCGCTGGCGCTGCCGGCTTCGCCGCCGGGCGTGACGGGGGTTTTCGGAAGCCACGTGGTGGCGGTAGATACGGCGAGCGGAGCAGTAGTGGGGGCAACCATCGGCGGATGGAGTTGCATTGCGCCCGGGCCGGCGCAGTTTGATGGGACATATGAAATCGATGGACTGGCTGTGGGACACAACTACACGGTTTATGCGGAAGCGCTGAATGGAGCGGTGGATTCCTCGTCGATCAGCAATGCCATTGTTCCGTTGTGCCGAAATTCTACGACGGATGCAGGGTGGCCGCCGCTGCAAGGATGCGTTGTGCCGCCGGTGAATATCAGTTTCACAGCGCGGACGCGGCCGGGGCCTTGAAGCACGGTTTTCAGTTTTCAGTCTTAAGTCTTAAGTCTTCAGTTTTAAGTTTTCAGGTACTTAGTGCTCGGAACTCGCTAAAGGATGCGATTTAGGCTCTCAAAGGCCCTTCATCCGATGAGGCGAAGTTGCAAAAGCGAGGAGGATGGGGTTCAGGCGAATTCCGCTCGCTTGTGGGGAATGAGCCAGCCACCGCCGAAGAGGAGGCCGGGACCGAGCGATGCGAGGAAGATGGGCTGGCGGGCGGCATATGGCAGCTTTGATGCATTTTGCAGGGCCTGGTGAAGGGCCGCGCCGCAAGTGGAGGAGCCGAGATTGCCGGCGGTTTGCGCGATGGGAGGAAACTTGTCGGGGGCGACACCGCACTGTTTTGCAAGAAGTGTGACGAGGCGCGGGTTGGGCTGGTGAGTCGCGAAAGCACCCACGGCAGAACTAGTGATTCCGCTGCGGAGTTCGACCGCGGCGATAACTTTTTCCATGCGGGTGATGGCCGCGCGGGACAGGGCTTCGCCGTCGAATGTCACGTCGAGGCCGCCGTCTTTCCTGCCGCTGACCTGGATGGCAGCGGCGTATTGGCCGGCGCAGCCGAAAAGAAAATCACCCAGGCGGTAGCCTTCACCGATGTCGCCGTCTGCGCGGCGGAGGAGGAATGCGCTGGCTCCATCGCCGAAAAGGCCGCCGAATTCGCCGTCGACGCGGCCGGGAATCAGGGTGCGGCTGTGGACGTCGGCGGTGATCACGGCTACAAGTTGCGCTTGCCCCGAACCAAGGAAGGCCTGCGCGACGGCGAGCGCGTTGAGCAGTCCAAGGCAGGCGCCGCCCACGTCGAGCGCGGCACAATCTTCGCGGAGGAGCAAACGGGAATGCAACTGGGCCGAGAGCGAGGGGAAGACGTGGTGCGTCTCGCTGGTGACGATGATGCAGTCGAGTTGGTGGGCTCCGCAGGCGGCAGCGCATAAGGCTTCTTGCGTGGCGCGCGTGCCAAGGGTGAGTTCGTTCTCTCCTTCGGCGACGTAGCAGAGCGATTCGATTCCGGCGCGGCTGCGCAGCTTGCCAGCGGGCATTCCATACTTGCAATCTACTTCTTCCGAAGGAATGTTGCGGGAACCCAGTGCGGCAGATGATCCGGTGATGACGGCCGGCGACAAACTTCGGGGACTCAATCGGGAGGTGATATGGCTTTTCAGCTGAGGAGCAGGAGAGTTGGAACTTTGCAAGGCAGTTAGAATGGCGGCGAAGCTTGCGGAATGATTGTTGAGGCTGGAGCCGAGATCGCCGGCGCCGCTTGCGGATTCGACAGTGCGGAGAAAACCTACCCAGCCCATGGAATCAAGAGTCCCGGTCTCGATCAAGTCCACGTCATCGGCGGGGACGGGGACGGAAGGACCGGCCTCGCGGAGGAAACATTCTTCGACGAGACGGCGAAGAGAATTTTCTTGCTCAGGCGAAGCGTTACGGGGCTGTGTCATTAAAACTCCTGGAGCCATTCCGACCTGGGTAGGGGGAACAAAGTATCGAGCATCAGCCAGCAGAGATCGTGAAACGGGCGCGTGAGGCCGAGCCGGATGAAGTGATGCGGGCAAGACATGACCTTGTAGTGAAAATGGGAATTCAAAAAGCGCTCGAGGCGAGCGGTACGATTGGCGCCGCGACCTTCGGCAAGAGCGGCGTCGATGAAGTCGCGCCAGTCGTGATCGACAACGGGAAGGTCGCGCAGGACTTCGCCTGAGGGGAGAGCTAGGGTGGCGCGAAGTTCGTTGGCGCAAAGCTCGAGGCGGAGATTTTGGGTTTCGCAGCCGCAGATGGAACGCTGGGCCTCGTGCGGATGGGCATAAAGGCCGCTGCCTTTCTTGTTTTCGTGGATAGAGCATCCGAAAAGATCGGGCAGGGAGTGTGCCAGTTCGGACTTGCGAAGATAGAGGACGGTTTCAGGTTCCGGAACGGTGCTGATCCTTGTGAAGCCGCGGGTGGAAACGCGGTCTTCGACATGAGGCTTGGCGCCAGGAAAAGGTGTGAGGGCGCATTCGAGGATGTCGCCACGATGATGAGGGAAGTGCTGCCAGCCGTTGGAGAAGGAAGGCACGGGGCGGATGGATTGAATCTTGTCGTTCTCGTGCTGAAGGCCGATGACGCAGAAAGCCGGGCCCATGCGTGTGATTTCCGTGATGAGAAGTTTACTCATGGTGTTGCGCTTCGCTTTCTCTGCCGCGGCTTGGCGAGTTTTGCGCGCGTGGAAATCAGGTGGCGAATTTCGACTACGTGGCCTTCGCTGCGCCAACGCGTAGCGAGGAGATCGGCAACGAGACGGCGATGGCATTTTTCCGGACCGGGCTCGGAACACAGCAGGGCAAGATTGGAAGGCCAGCTTGCAGTGTCCAGCGTTTCCGGAACGTGGCGAGCTTTCATGAGGGTGAGGAAGCCAATTTCGTACGCAGGCCAGTCTTTCGTCTTGCGATAGGTCTTGAGAAGCTCAGGAGTGGGTGCGAGAAGCGGTTCGTGGATGTAAGAGATTCGGGAGATTTTTTCGAGGAAATAGGCGAGATCGGGATGCTTGGCGAAGCCGGAAAGTTGGCCGCCGCGGTGCTGGCGAATGTCGATGAGCCGCTCGACTCGTGCTTCCTCGAGGAGGGCAAAAAAATCTTTCGCTGTTTTTCCAGCGAAGCCGATAGTGCAAAGGAGATAGTGCATGGGTTTCAAAAATACTCGATGGCTTCCGGGGAAGTGCGGAAGGCGAATTCCCTGGCCTGACGCCGCAGAGCATCTTCCAAAGCGGGGCCGCGCTCGGCAACAAAGAGCGCGATGCTGGTAAAAGCGGCACCGCCATGTAGTTCGAGCAATCGATCTTCGGCGTCGCTCTGCGACTCCAGGATGCCGCTGCGGCGGATGTGCACGGGCAGGACGCCGCGCTCGACGAGCGCAGGGCAGATCATGAGGAAGCGGTGGCATTGGAGAGGGTCTTCTTCGGCGCACATGAGAGCGATGCTGGCGGAGTGTGAGAATTGCAGAAGGTGATCGATGCCGGCGGAAAAATCCGGGGACTTGCGGCGGGCGAAGTAATCGACCTGGCCATCAGACTGGTAAGCGCGCGGATCCTCCGGCCGTCCGCCGAGAGATTCTCCCAGAAATTGATATTGGATTTTGGCCAGGCTTGCTGCGGCTTCCAAAGGCTCGCGATTGAATTGAGGGAAACGGAAGCTGCCGGGGCGGCTACGGACATCGCAGAGCGTTTCCACGCCATGGTGGACAAGGATGGCGAGAAAATCGCCAAGGTCAAGATTCGAATGGCCGATGGTATAGAGGCCATCGCGAGTAGCGTTTGATGACGTCATGGAAAAGGCACTCTGGGGGGGCCAATTGCTATTCTGCCGAAAGGCGGCCGGTGCGGCAAGTGCGGGATGCCCGGAGGAGGTTGCCATTTTGCAGGCCCGGCTGAACAGGTGGGGCGGCGCAAAATGGGGTTCATGCTAAGGTAAAAAGACGCCCCGCTCCGGAGCGGATGCGTGCTGCATTCTGCAAACGGTAAGAACCGGTTTGCTAGATCCTCGTCGGGACTGACGGCAAGACATGTTTGCGAAAGAACTTCCTCAATTGATCGGGATCTTCGCGCTGCTGCTTCTATGTGTGTTGAATGCAGAGGCGCAGCGGGCGCGCGGTGAACTGCACATCGAGGTGCATGATCCGCAGGGCGCGGCGGTTGCTCCATCGGGGGAACTGGTCAGCGAAGCGAATCAGTTTCGAAGAACGTTTGTGACGGCGACGGACGGGCACTACGTTGCGCAGGACCTACCCTTTGGCGTTTACCGGCTAAGTTTGCACGCGGAAGGATTCGCGCCCTGGAGGAATTTGATCGAGATTCGTTCAGAAGTACCGGTGCGCGCTTCGATCACGCTGGGAGTTGCGCCAGTGACAACGCAGGTGCAAGTGAACGATTCGGCGACACTGGTAGATCAGAGCCGGGCGGGGGCGATTTATTCGGTGGGCCAGCAAGCGATTGAGGAGCAGCTTTCGGCACAGCCCGGGCGCGGACTGTCCGATCTGGTGAACGAACAGCCGGGGTGGCTCTATGAATCAAACGGCACTTTGCATCCGCGAGGGTCCGAATACGATGTGCAGTACGTTTTCGATGGGCTGCCGTTGACACAGAACCGCTCGCCGGCTTTCGCGCCGGCGTTTGATGCCGATGATGTCGAGTCCATGCGGGTGCTGACGGCGAGTTTTCCGGCGGAATATGGACGAAAGCTCGGCGGCATCATTGAAGTCACGACTTCGAAGGATGCGCCGAGCGGGCTGCACGGGCAGTTCGATGCGGAGGGCGGCAGTTTCTCCACGGTGCACGGTTCCGCGGCGCTTTCCTACAGCGCGGGCAAGAATCGATTTTCGGCGAGCGGCAACGGTTTTCATACGGATCGTTACCTGGACCCGCCGGTGCTGGAGAATTTTACGAATCGCGCCAGCGCAGGCGGGTTTTCGGCGTCGTACGAGAGGGACTTTTCGGATAGAGATCGGCTGCGAATTTCCGTGATACATAATGAAGTGCGTTTCCTGGTTCCGAATGAGTTGGTGCAACAGGATGCGCTGCAGCGGCAGGACATCACGAACAGGGAGACCACCGGGCAAGTCTATTTCCAACACACCATCTCTCCTAGCCTGTTTCTTAGTTTTTCCGGCAGCGTGCGGGACGCCAGCGCGACGCTGACATCGAATCCCTCCTCCACTCCGGTAATCGTCTCGCAGGAACGCGGTTATCGCGAAGGCTACGTTCGCGGGGACATCGCGGGGCATCACGGACATCACGACTGGAAGGCCGGGGTGGACAGCATCTTCAGCGCCGTACACGAAGCGCTGCAATATGCCATCACGGATCCGTCACAATTCGATCCGGGCACACAAACGCCGTTTCAGTTTGCCGATCGCCGCTGGGATGTTGAGCCATCGGTGTACGTGCAAGACCAATGGCATCGCGGCAATTGGAACGTCAGCGCGGGAGTGCGTTTCGATCATTACGGATTGGTGGTGCGGGAATCGGCATGGAGCCCACGACTGGGAGTTTCGCGTTATGTCCAGTCGTTAAGCCTGCTGGTTCACGCGTCTTACGACCGCGTGTTCCAGACACCGGCGATGGAAAATCTGCTGCTGGCAAGCTCGCCGCAATTGGTGGCCATCGAGCCGGTGGTGTTGCGGCTGCCGGTGCGTCCCGCGCGAGGGAATTACTATGAGGCGGGCATTACGAAATCGTTTCTCGGGAAACTGCGGCTGGATGCCAACGTGTTCCGGCGCGATTTTCATAATTACTCCGACGACGACGTGCTGCTGGACACGGGGGTAAGTTTTCCGATCGCATTTGCGAAGGCGCGGATTGCAGGTGAGGAAGTGCAACTGGCAGTGCCGCGATGGGGCCGCTTCTCCGGCTATTTGAGCTACGCGAATCAATCCGGTATCGGACAGGGACCGATCACGGGCGGGCTGTTTCTCGGCGATGACGCAGCCAATGCGCTGACGGACACAAGCAAGTTTGCAGTTTCACAGGATCAGCGGAATACGGCGAGGGCGCGCGTTCGTTTCCAGGCGGAGCGGCGGGTTTGGCTTGCCATGGGCGCGCAGTATGGAAGCGGATTGCCAGCGGATACCGGCGGAGCGGATTCGAACACGCTGATTGGGCAGTTTGGGGCCGCCATCGTGAGCCGTGTGAATTTGCAGCGGGGACGAGTGCGGCCGAATTTTTCGCTGGATGCCGCGGCAGGAGCGGAGCTATTTCACAGAGAACAGCGCAGCGCGGCGATACAAGTCCAAGTGGCAAATCTGACAGACCGTCTGAATGTGCTTAATTTCCAGAGTTTATTCTCAGGGACCGCAGTGGCAGCGCCTCGTGCCGTATCTGCGCGGCTGAAGTTCACCTTTTGAGGCCGTCCGACCTGCATTGAATTCTTGCGCAGCTAACAACAAATCGTTCAAGAGTCTTTGGGTTCGCCGGCGATCTGGCGCTGGACTTGCTCTCGGAATTCGAGCGGACGAGCAATCTGGGGAAAGACTTCGGGCGTGCCGCCAGTGCCGCGCACGATGACGGTTCCGTAGCCCAAGATTCTGCCTAGAGCTGGCTCTTCTACGGCGATGCTTTCTATTCTTTGCAGCAACAGCTCAATGGTGCGGCGATCGGCGAGGCCTGACTTCACGATAACTCTCTTGTTGGTGACGGCCATTTCCGTGGCGTTGCGGCGCACCAGACCAATTCCGAAAAAGATCGCCGCCACAACAAGACATCCGACGCCCGCCCATCGCAGCGGAGCGGCAACAGACGCTTCGCCGCCTTTTATGGAACTCCACGGCGTGAGTAGCAGGCTCAAACCAACGAACGCAAGGACTGCGGCGATCAACGCATGCCCGACCATGACGATCCAGTGCAGGCGGGTTTCATACTTCACGGTTTCGCCGGCGATGAGATGCTGTTCGGCGTAGCTCAAATAGGCTCCTTGAAAAGGGCTTTGAAGAAATTCGCGAGCGGAAACTGCCGTAGATGTTAGCTGGGGGGCGCAGCTTGTCAAATGTCGTCCGGCACAGAACGGAAAACTGAGAATCAGTTGGTAGCGCTAACGGGAATCGAACCCGTATTTTAGCCTTGAAAGGGCTACGTGCTAACCGTTGCACCATAGCGCCACACGCGATGCGGTTACGACCTTATTAGAATACGGGAATTCCGCAGGAGTCACAAGCAGACTGAAGCGCTCGAAAGAATCCCGCCTCAGCTTTGGCGATCCTGGAATTCTTCGTGCCAGGCCATTTGGATGGCCTCGAGCTTCGATTCATTGGAAGCCGCGGGATCGCCGGAAAAGCCGGGGAGTTCGGTGATCCACTTGTGCATGTCGGTGAAGCGGACAGTAAGTGGATCGAGATCCGGATATTTATCGGCCAGACCGATGGCGATATCTTCGAGATTGTCCCACGTGAATGTCGGCGGCATATTGTTCCTCAGTGATCGGCTTCCTTGGCGTAATTTTTGTTCCAGTCGGGAATCTCGACGACGATGTCGGTGGTGCCGTCGGGCACGGCCTGGCAGCCCAGGCGGGATTTGGGCGTTATGCCGGGGGCCATGTCCAGTTCGTCGAGTTCGGCGTCAGTAGCTTCGTTGCAGGACTCGAGCCCTTCCCTGAAGATGACATGGCAGGTGGAGCAGGCGCAGACGCCGCCGCAGGCGTGGTCCAGGCCAGCTTTGATGCCTTCGGAAATGTCGAGAATACTGCCGGGCAAGCCGTTGTGGCCGTAAGGCACTTTGTCCGGATCGACTTCGATGGTTTTGCCGCTGGGAAGAAATGTGACTTTGTATTTCTTCGTGGCGGGCTTGTATTTGACTTCTTCGATGTACGGATTGCTTCCGCCCATATTAATTCTCCCAAAACAAAAACTTAAACTTCCGCGAGCTTGCGGCCTTCGAGGGCTGTGGAAACCGCGGAGTTCATTAGCAACTCCGCTAGATGTTCTGTTGCGTGATTCAGCTCGTCGATGCGCTTGCGAATGAGTTTGTAGTCGCTTCCGGCGGCGGCATCTTTCAGCGCAGCGACGCTCGACGCGATCTTCGCGCCTTCTTCGGCGGAGAGGGAAGCAACTTGTGGATTTGCCAGCGCTTTCGCGGTCGCCGTCAAGATGGTTTCGGATTCAGTGCGCGCTTCGATCAGCTGGCGCTCGGCAAAATCCTGTTCGGCGTATTCGATGGATTCCTCGAGCATGCGCTCGATTTCGGAATCGTTGATGCCGTAGCTTGGCTGAACTTCGATGGAATGGCCTTCGCCGGTGCGCATGTCTTTCGCGGCAACTTGCAAAATGCCGTTGGCGTCGATGAGGAATTTGACTTCGATGCGCGGCAAGCCGGCGGGCGCTGGCGGCACGCGCAGCGCGAAACGCGCGAGCGAGCGGCAGTCTTTCGCGAGTTCGCGCTCGCCCTGCAAAACGTGAATGTCGATGCCCGTCTGGCTGTCGACTCCGGTGGTATAGAGTTCCTGGGCGCTCGCGGGAATCGTGGAGTTGCGCGGGATGATTTTGGCGACGGCGCCGCCGTACGTCTCAATGCCCAATGAAAGCGGCGTGACGTCGAGGAGCAGCATGTTTTTCACGCCGCGATCGAGAATGTTGGCTTGAACGGCGGCTCCCAGCGCGACGACTTCGTCAGGATTCAATTCCGTGTGCGGCTTACGATCGAAGAACTCTTGAACGGTGCGGCGAATGAGCGGCGTGCGCGTAGTGCCGCCGACGAGAACAACTTCCTCGATGTCGGCAGGCTTGAGTTGTGCGTCATCGAGGGCTTGTTTGACCGGCGCCATCGTGCGTTCGACGATCGGAAGAATTGAGGTCTCAAATGATTCCCGGAACAGCGCGGTTCTATGAATACCGTGCATCACTCCTTGTGGCAGCGGCAACGAAATGACAGCATAGTCTTTTTCGGAGAGCTCGTGTTTAGCCGCGATGAATGCCTTGCGCAGCTCTTGTACAAATTCCGGATACTTCGCGATGTCGAACATATGAAAATCCATCGCTTCCTGCTGCAAGTGTTGCAAGAGCAGATTATCGATGTCGTCGCCGCCCAGATGCGTGTCGCCATTCGTGGAAAGGACCTGGAAGATATCGCCGTCAGTCGTGGAAATGAGCTTGAGGACGGAGATGTCGAAGGTGCCGCCGCCGAGATCGTAGACAGCAACTTTGCCGCGCTGCTTTTCGTGCAAACCATAGGCGAGAGCGGCGGCTGTCGGTTCGTTGACGAGGCGGGGAACTTCGAGGCCGGCGATTTTGCCGGCGTCCTTGGTGGCCTGGCGCTGGGCGTCGTTGAAATACGCAGGCACGGTGATAACGGCACGATCCACGGGTTCACCGAAGAAGGCTTCGGCCCAGTTTTTCAGTTCGCGAAGAATGAAGGCGGAGATTTCTGGTGGTGTGAAGATTTTTTCGCCCAGCATCACGCGGATAACATTCTTGCTTGCCGGATCGATTCGGAACGGAAAAAGCTTCAGCTCGCTTTGGATGTCGGCGGGACCCCGGCCCATGAGACGCTTCACGGAATAGATGGTGCGTTCGGGCTGCGTGAGAAGTCGGCGCCGCGCCGCTTCGCCGACGATGATGCTGCCGTCGGGATCGAGGCTCACAACCGAGGGACACAGCGTCGAGCCGTAGGGGCCCGGGATACATTTCGGCTGGCCCGTCGCCGCTTCAGTGTATGCGACGAGACTGTTGGTGGTGCCGAGGTCGATTCCTACAATGCGTCCCATGTCCGTGTTCAGTTCTCAGTTTTCAGCTGCCAGTAAAAAAATCACAAACCAACTATTGCGTTACTGCAATTCCTTTTGGACGTTAGTGACCAAATTCCGGATGTAAGAGCGGCGATTCAGCAGCTCGTTCAGCCGCGCCATGATTTTCTTGCGCGCGACGACGTCGCCATCGAGGACGGTGTCCCACTCGCGCGCGGTGGCTTGAAGTTGCGCGTCGACTTCTCCGAGCTTCTCTTGAAAATTTTTCTCCGCCGCTTGCAGACGAGACTTCAGGCCCGAGACATCGCCTTCCGAAGCCTCGGCTTCGCGTAGTTCGTCGAGCGATTCGTTCAGCTCGAAGACTTCCTCGAGCAGCTCCGGCGGAGCCTGCTGCTTGTGCTCGCCTTCCTTGCGGGCGCCTTCGATGCCCAGGAGATATTCGACGCGGCCGACGGGGTCGCGCAGCGTACGATAGGCATCGTTCAATTCCGAGCTGCGCTTAAGAGATAGCTCGCGCTCCAGCTCCGTAGCATTCACAAAATTGTCGGGGTGTAGCTTCCAGCTCAGCTGCAGGAATTTCTTTTCGAGGCCGTCCATTTCGATCCACAACTTCTTGGGCATCTCGAAGAGCGCAAAATAGTCGAGCGACTGCGGAATCTGCTGGAGCTTGCCGCAGCCGGAGCAGAAATGCGTGCCCAGCGTGCGTTCGTGGCAGTTCCAGCAGACGAGAGGCGGATTCGTAGATGTCGGGGCGGTACTCATAAATGGTTGTTACTGAAATCCCTCCCAGAAGGCACAAAAAAAGTGGCTGGCGGGTGCGGCTGCCAACCACTTGTCAGGCTCGCCGGCGCCAAGATGCGCGGCGCACAGGCTGAAGCCTGTGCTACTTAGGCCGTAAAAGAGCTGCCGCAGCCGCAATTCCGCGCCGCGTTGGGATTCTGGAAAACGAATCCCTGGCGCATGAGCGTTTCTTCGTACTCGAGCGTCGTGCCGTTCAGATACAAGAAGCTTTTCGGATCGACAAAGAGGCGCGCGCCGTGTTCTTCGAAAATCTTGTCACGGTCGCGTGCCTGAGTGTCCAACCGCATAGCGTAGGACAATCCGGAGCAGCCGCCGCCCTGAACGCCAACGCGCAGTCCGCCCTGTTCCGGCGAGACTCCGTCCTTTTCGAGCAGTGCGCGAATTTTTTTCGCGGCGCGCTCGGTCAGGTGAATCTTCGCAATATTTGGACTTGCGACTTCTGTTGCCATAACGTTTTGCCCCTGAAGCGGAATCCCGCTCAGTGCGAAGCCTTCTCGGCGACCGGCACTTCGACGCCGTGCTTCTTCTTCCAGTCGCCGATGGCGGCCTTGATGGCATCTTCCGCAAGCACGGAGCAGTGAATCTTCACCGGCGGTAGCGAAAGCTCGCGCACGATGTCCGTGTTTTTGATGGAGAGCGCCTCTTCGACCGTCTTGCCCTTCACCCACTCGGTGGCGAGCGAGGAGCTGGCGATGGCCGAGCCGCAACCGAAGGTCTTGAACTTGGCTTCTTCGATGATTTGCGTCTCGGGATTGATCTTCATCTGCAGCTTCATGACGTCGCCGCATTCCGGCGCGCCGACGAGACCCGTACCGACGTTGGGATCTTCCTTCGGGAGGCTGCCGACGTTGCGGGGATTATTGTAATGTTCAACCACTTTATCGCTGTATGCCATTAGCCGTTGCTCCTTGCCAGATTGACGAGATTGCCGAAACCCGCGCTCTTCACCGCTTTGTCCGTGAGCGAAACGTTGGGCACGGATGCCGAACGGCCCGCGGTCAATTGACGAAGAGCGTCCTTGATGAATTCCGCGCCGACGCCCAGCAGCTTAAGAAAAGCGCGGACCTGCTGTAGCTCATGGAAAGAGCGCTCGCCAGCGACGGCGGCCTCTTCTCCTTCTCCGCCGTAGGGCACAAACGTGACGCGGAAAGCCGCGCCGGTGCCGCCGATGGAGCGATGAATGCGAATTGTACCTTCGTTTGCCATGTTGTCTCTTTCAGTTTTTTAGGCTGTCTGCCATTTCATTTTAGAAATATCGATTCCCTCTTTGGCCATTTCGTAGAGCGGGGAGAGCTCTCGCAGCTTGGTGACGACCTGCACCATCTTGTCGATGACGTAGTCGACCTCCTCCTGCGTGTTGAAGCGCCCCAGGCCGAAGCGGATCGAGGTGTGGGCGAGGTCTTCGCCGACTCCTAATGCTTTGAGTACGTAGCTGGGTTCGAGGGTTGCCGAGGTACAGGCAGAACCGCTCGAAACCGCGATATCGTTGATGCCCATGAGCAGCGATTCGCCTTCGACATAGGCAAAGCTCATGTTCAGGTTATTCGGCAAACGGTGCTCCATCGAGCCGTTGATGAAAACTTCGTCCAGCTTGGCTTCCAGGCCCTTGCGGAGACGCTCACGGAGCGCAAGCAAGCGAGCACCCTCTTCGGGCATTTCCTTTTGGGCGATTTCGCAAGCCTTGCCCAGGCCCACGATGCCGGTCACGTTCAGCGTGCCCGAGCGCATGCCGCGCTCGTGGCCGCCGCCGTCGATAATGGCGGAAAGCTGCACGCGCGGATTGCGGCGGCGAACGTAGAGAGCGCCAACGCCCTTTGGGCCATAAATCTTGTGGCCGCTGATGGCCAGCAGGTCGATGTTGTCTTTCTGGACGTCAACCGGAACTTTGCCGACGGCTTGCACGCCATCGACGGCGAAGAAAATGCCGTGTTCCTTGGCGAGCTTGCCGATTTCGGCGATTGGATTGATCACGCCAATTTCGTTATTGGCGTACATGATGGTGATCAAAATCGTTGTCGGCTTAATCGCCGCTTTCAAAGCATCGAGGCTGACGCGGCCGTCGCGCTGCACCGGCAGATAGGTGACTTCGAAGCCGTGCTTCTCGAGGTTTTTGCAGGTATCCAGCACGGCTTTGTGCTCGATAGCCTGGGTGATGATGTGATTGCCCTTTTCGCGGAACATCTCCGCGACGCCCTTGATCATCAGGTTGTCGGATTCGGTGGCGCCGCTGGTGAAAATGATCTCCTTCGGCGTGGCGTTAATCAGCGAAGCAATCTGCTGGCGCGCGGTTTCGACGGCTTCTTCGCCGGCCCAGCCGAACGAATGGTTGCGGCTCGCGGCGTTGCCGAATTTTTCGGTGAAATACGGCAGCATCGCTTCGACGACGCGCGGATCGACCGGCGTAGTCGCGTGATTGTCCATGTAAATCGGCAGCTTGACAGCCATGTTCCCTCTCTCCTAAAACTAAGCGCGCAGCGCGACCAGCGCGGGTTCCTGCGCTTCTTCGCTCATTTGAGCGATTGTCACCGTGCTCAAAACAGTCAGAATACTTTCGTTCACGCGGCGCAACGGCTCGCGAACCGAACACTTCTCCGTGGCGTCACAATTCCCGTGGCTTGTCACACACGAGGTGATCAGCACGGGCCCATCGATGGCGGTAATCACATCGAGTGCGCTGATCTGCCCAGGCTCCTTGGCCAACTGATAGCCACCGCTGGAACCATGCTTCGCAGCTACGAGCGAATGATGCGCCAGCTTTTGCAGCACTTTAGCCATCAGCGTCCCGGAAATGCCATACTCTTCCGCAATTTCATTGGCGCTACAAGCGTGTTGCTGGCGGTGCATTGCCAGGTGCTTGACGGCAATCAACCCGTAGTCGGCCTTTTTCGATAGCTTAAACATCGAACTCGTGTCTTTCTAAGATGCGACGGAATATACGACTGATTCAGTCGCAGTTGAATTCTAACCCCAAACGCTTGTCAAAGTCAACTCGAACATCTGTTCAGTCTCAAGATAAAGCCTGTATTTCGTGTTACTTATAGTAAGACTGCTTTAGTCCTGTATCCCTCTCCTTTGCGGCGCTTGATAGCATGGTGCATTCAATGGGGCAAAGCATACTGTAGGCGGCAATCAGCCGAATCTCCTGAGGCACGTGATAGCCTAGCCCTTTGATGAAGGAGAGGGGTGACGGGACACATGGCGAGATTAAACTACTTGAAACACTTTCATGCCGTAGCATTCGTCTACGCGAGTCTCTGTGTGCAAGAGCAGGCTCGGGCTCAAGCACCAGCCCAGACCTTCGTGCTCGTCGGCGCGGGCGACATTGCCAGTTGCAAGAATCCGGAGGGCGCACAGGCAACTGCGAAGCTGATCGAACAAATTCCCGGAACAGTCTTCGCCGCGGGCGACTTGGCCTACGAGAACGGAAGCGCGGCAGAGTTCAAGAATTGCTATGGGCCAACCTGGGGGCGGTTTAGGGACCGGACTAAGCCGGCGCTTGGGAATCACGAGTACGTCGATCCGATGGCTCACGCCTATTTTGAGTATTGGGGCGTCAAAGCCGGGCCCGTGGGCAAGGGCTACTACAGTTTTGACCTGGGGGGCTGGCACATCGTGGTGCTGAATACCAATTGCTACGTCAGGGAATTGGGCGGTTGCGGCCAAGGCTCACCCCAAGAGAAATGGCTGAAAGAGGACCTTGCGCAGCATCCTGAGGCTTGCATCATCGCCTACGGACACCACGCGCTATTCAGCAGCGGCATCTCCAAGAAACATGCCGTGCATCCCGAGCTGAAAGTTCTGTGGCAAGACCTTTACGCGGCTCGCGCGGATTTGGTTCTTGCGGGACATGAACACTCTTACGAGCGGTTCGCAGCGCAGGATCCGGACGGCAAGGCCGATCCGGGGCAGGGAATCCGTGAAATTGTGGTTGGGACCGGCGGGCGCAGCCATGATCTGCTCGGATTCGCCGCCGCGAACAGTGAAGTGCGCGACTGGCGCACCTACGGGGTGCTGAAACTGACGCTGGCACCCGGCAAATACACTTGGGAATTCATCCCGGAAGAAGGTAAGGAGTTTCGCGACTCAGGAAGCGGTATATGCCACAACCATCCAAAAACGGTGAATTAGGATTCACTCCGTGAGAAGCGGGCGCAACCCCGCCCAGAATACTACGGCTTGGCCGCAAAGCACGCTCCGCCCGCAACAGCGGCTTCCACTAGCTTTTGCACCGCGGGTGCCGGCATAAGCAGCAGCTGTGCTTTCGGTTTCTTCGCTTGCTCAATCACGGCGAGTTGTTGCGATTTCCACGCATCGGAAGCTGGTTGTCCTTGGGCAATGGCGTCGAGAGAAGCAAGCCCGGCTGCGCCAAGAGCGGCGAGATCCTGCGAAGTGGCCGCCACCTCTCTGACCAAGTACGAGCGCTGTTCGAGAGCCTTTAGCTTTGCGTCATTGTCGCGCCATAGCGTGAACTGCATGCGAAGCTGCGCTTCGCTGCGCGCATCGTGGCATGCTGCCCCAGCGAATTGATCGACTTCTCCTCCGAAGTGACGCGCCCCAAGGAATTGATCGACCAGTTCGCCAAAATGCCGACCGGCATTGCTTTCGAGGGGCACGGCATCGACCACGCGATTCATCGGCGTGGCGCTGGTCGGCTCCGCCGGCGCCAGCGGCTCGCGTGTGTAATCCTTGACGGGTTCGACCAGGTCAGTGAGCGTGCGCAACGCCGCATGCTCCTCGGGTGAAGCTGCACCAGCGATGCGCTGGATCATCTTGCGGTAATAGGTTTTATGCGTGAGGCCGAGCCATTCCAGGCGCGCGCTGATGAAATCCAGACGCACGTACATCGAAGCGGGATCGCGGACTTCCTGTGGCGACCAGAAGCGCTCGGCGATAGCAGCGTTCCTCGGCCAGATGCGCGAATCGATATTTTCAGGATTCACGTACTCCGCCCACATGCAGGATTCGCCTCCAAGAACGCGCTGTTTTTCTTCCGGCGAAAGATTCGCTGCGTCGCCGCTCATGGGATCCACCGCATAGTGGCGCGCCGCGGGCCAGCCCAAATCCAGGTAGTAGCCGTTCGATAGAATGCTGCGATAGCCTTGCTTGGCTGCCTGCGCCAGCGAAGCTTGTCCGCGCCAGGATTGAATCACGATGTCTTTTGGCACTCCCGGCACCAGCACTTCGTCCCAGCCGACCACAGTTTTTCCGTGTTTGACTACCAGCTTCTGCACGCGCCCGCTGAAATAGGCCTGCAGGGCGTCGTTGTTCTTCAGGTCATGTTCTTTCTTGAAGGCCTGAATCTTCGGGTTGGCGTCCCACTCCTTGCCATTCACTTCGTCGCCGCCAATGTGGAAGAAGTGGTCGGGGAAACTTTTAGCCATCTCGCCAATCAATTCGTCGAGAAACTTGTAAACTTTTTCGTTCGTTGGGTCCATCGCCGGATCGAAAATTCCCCACCGGCGCTCGATTTCGTAAGGGCCTTTTCCGCTGGCCAGCTCCGGATGTCCCACAAACCACGCGGTGCTGTGGCCGGGCATGTCAAACTCCGGGACCACACGAATGCCGCGATCGCGCGCGTATGCGATCAAGTCGCGAACTTCATCCTGCGTGTAGTAGAGGTTGTCGGAACCCAATTCGTGGAGCTTCGGAAATTTTTTGCTTTCGATGCGAAAACCCTGGTTTTCCGAGAGATGCCAGTGGAAAACGTTCATCTTTACGGCTTCCATACCATCAAGATTTCGCTTGATGACGTCGAGCGGAGTGAAGTGGCGCGCGGAATCGATCATCAAGCCCCGCCAGGGGAAACGCGGCTTGTCCTGCACGGTGACGGAGAGAGCGGCAAAACCGTCTGGCGACACCTCCACGAGTTGAAGAAAGGTTTGCAGACCATGCATCGTGCCAAGCGGCGTCGGCGCGGCAAGCTTCGCACCGGAAGCATTGATTTCCAGAACGTACGATTCGTCCTCGCCGACTTCTTGTACTTCTTTGCTGGCGTGTTCGGTCTGGATGAGCAGGCTAGCTTTCGGGCCCTTGGTGCCCTTTAGGGCGATTGGCAACGCCGTTTGACGAGCCAGTTGCCGTAGAAACCGCTCGACAGAGCGATCGAGACGGGGGTCCAAGTATCCGGTGAGGGCCGCGGAGAAAGAAGAATCCACGCGCAGGCTTCCGCTTCCAGCCTGAACGCTTGCGGGCACGGGAATGAGATTCAATACGGGTTGTTGTGCTGCGGTCATCGTGGGAAGCAAAAAAACTCCAAAAACCAGTATGCCAAGACCTTGCAACCCGGACTTGTAATCCATTTTCCGACAACCCTCCAAAGGGACTGAGACGACCTAAGAATAGCTGCTATGTAGCACCAGCTTTGGCATACTGTCATAACTTGAGCATCCTGCGAAGGGGATTCATCCATTCAGAAGGAAGAGGCCAGATTGGCTTCTTCTCAGTTTAGAAAGCCTAGATTTTGCGGCCTGGGTTAGAATAGCCAAATCAGTGTCGCGCGTCTGAGCACACGATGAAAACGTCCATCGCCATCTATCCAGGTTCCTTCGATCCGGTCACCAACGGCCACCTCGACCTGATCGAGCGTGGCGAGAAGATGTTTGACCTGTTGATCGTGGCTGTGCTGCGAAATACGGAAAAACAGCCGCTATTCACCGTTCCCGAACGAGTGGAAATGTTGCGTGAAGTCACCAAGCAATGGCCTTCGGTGGAAGTGGACGTGTTCGACGGCTTGCTGGTTGACTATGCGCGCAAGCGGCACGCCGGAGTGATTCTGCGCGGCATCCGCGCCGTGTCCGATTACGAGTACGAACTGCAGATGGCGCTGATGAATCGCAAGCTCGAGCCGCGGCTGGAGACGGTGTTCATGCTGCCCGGCGAGCCGTACAGCTATTTGAGTTCGAAGCTGGTGCGGGAAATCGCGCAGCATGGCGCGCCTTTGACGGACTTGGTTCCCCCAGTCGTCGAGCAAAGGCTGCGCGCGAAGGTTTTGTAAGTGTAGATTGCAAGTGGAAATGTCCCACAAGGAGAAACGGTGCAACTAACGGATCGCATCAACCGCATACAAATCTCGCCGACGGCGGCAGTGATCGTTGAGGCGGAGAAACTCAAGTCGCGCGGAATCGACGTCGCGGACTTCGGCCCGGGCGAGCCGGACTTTCCCACGCCGGACCACATCAAGAAAGCGGCGATCAAGGCGATTGAAGAGAACAA
>Ga0210409_10000437_pt1 | contig 70025 bp, 66 predicted proteins | sample IncBWH17MmetaG_FD_161649 | JGI IMG/M metagenome (GOLD analysis project Ga0210409, IMG submission 161649) | Forest soil microbial communities from Barre Woods Harvard Forest LTER site, Petersham, Massachusetts, United States - Inc-BW-H-17-M | ecosystem: Environmental > Terrestrial > Soil >... | reverse complement strand
GGTCGGCGACGCTCGATCGTTTCTTTCCGCGGCGCGCGAAGTCGCTCTCCGCAAACCCATTATCGTGATCAAAGCGGGGCGCACCCCGGCAGCCTCCAAGGCGGCCAGCTCGCACACTGGAGCCCTGACCGGGAGCGACGAAGTGTTCGACGCGGCCGTGCGGCGGTGCGGCGTCCTGCGCGTGTCGAGCGTCTCGGATTTGTTTTACATGGCGGAGGTTCTCAGCAAGCAGCCGCGGCCGCGCGGGCCAAAATTGATGATCCTCACCAATGCGGGAGGGCCCGGCGTTATCGCAACCGATCTCCTGCTATCCGTCGGGGGCGAACTCGCGCCTCTGTCCGATTCGACAATGGATTCTCTCAATGCGCTGCTTCCCGCGCACTGGAGCCACGGGAATCCGATCGATATTCTCGGCGACGCCGGACCTGAGCGCTACTCCAAGGCCTTGGAAATCGCGGCGAAAGATCCGAACAGCGACGGGTTACTGGTCATCCTCGCACCGCAGGGAATGACGGACCCTGCGCAAGTCGCCGAAACCCTCAAAGGTCATGCCAGCATCCACGGCAAGCCGGTACTGGCAAGCTGGATGGGCGGAAAGAGCGTCGCGGAGGGCATCGCAATTTTGAACGCCGCGAATATTCCCACGTTTTCCTATCCAGACACGGCGGCGCGCGCGTTCACGTACATGTGGAAATATACGTACAACCTCCGCGGCCTGTACGAAACTCCCGTCCTGAGCGAAGCGGCGGATTCTTTTAGCGAGGCGCAGTCGCAGGCGAAATCCTTTCTCGAAAAGGTTTGCGCCGCGGGACGGACGATTTTGACCGAGTCGGAATCGAAGCAGGTGATCGCGCTGTACGGAATCACCACCGTCGAAACGCGCCTGGCCTCGAATGAATCTCAGGCAGCCGAGTGCGCCGAAGACATCGGCTTTCCGGTTGCCCTGAAACTCAACTCGGAAACGATTACGCATAAATCCGACGTGGGCGGCGTAAAGCTGAATCTTCAGAGCAGGGAAGACGTTGCCCGTGCCTTTCGCGAGATCGAATTATCGGTGCGGGAAAAAGTTGGAGTCGAACATTTTCTCGGCGTAACCGTTCAACCCATGGTGAAGCTCGACGGATACGAACTCATTCTGGGCAGTAGCGTGGACGCACAGTTCGGCCCCGTTATTCTTTTTGGTTCCGGCGGCCAGATGGTGGAAGTGTATCGCGACCGCGCGCTGGCGCTGCCACCGCTGAATTCCACGCTGGCTGTTCGCTTGATGGAGCAAACGCGGATCTACAGGGCGCTGCAAGGCGTCCGGGGCCGCGTGGGCGTGGACATGGCCGCGTTGGAAAACACGCTCATCCGCTTCAGCAGGATGGTGGTCGAGCAACGCTGGATTAAGGAAGTGGATATCAATCCATTGGTTGCGACGCCCGAGCAAGTCATGGCCCTCGATGCGCGCATCGTTTTGCAGGACCCGAGCGTTGCGGAGGATCAGCTTCCGCGTTCCGCCATCCGGCCGTACCCGGTGCGTTACGTTGCGGAATGGCGAGCGAAAAACGGAATGCAAGTGTTGATCCGACCGATCCGCCCTGAAGACGAACCCGCGATGGCAAAGTTTCATGAGACGCTGTCGGATCGCAGCGTGTACTTGCGGTTTTTTCACATGGAAAAACTCAGTACCCGTGTCGCGCACACCCGGCTGCTGCGAAAGTGTTTCATCGATTACGACCGGGAAATGGCGCTGGTGGCGGAACGCTCAAATCCGCAAGGCGGAGATGCCGAAATTATAGCCGTGGGCAGGCTGTCACGAGCGCCCGGCACCCGGGAAGCGGAAGTCGCCGTGCTCGTGGCCGATCGGTTTCAGAATGCTGGCCTGGGATCCGAGTTGCTCGGACGATTGATCCAGGTCGGGCGCGATGAAAAATTGGAACGGATCACGGCGACAATTCTTCCGGAAAATATGACTATGCGGACCCTCGCCGCGCGCTATGGATTCAAGGTCGTGAAAAATGGCGACTTGAGCGCGATCCGCATCGCACTCAAATTGTAGCGCCCGCCTTCAGGCAGGCATTTTGGAAGTAAGCAGATGCCCGCCTAAAGGCTGACGCAGCAACTAAGTGGCGGATTTTCCTCCTGATCGTGTATTCCTGACTACACCCGTCCGTGACACGAATCACATACGAAGAATCGCCCCTCTGCCATGTTCGATCCCGAAAGAGAATCAAGAAGGAGTTCAATATGCCTACCGTACTGGCCCAGTCGAAACTGGCGGAAAAAAAATCCACGGCCACGATGCGAGCATTGGTCTTTCGAGGTCCCAATCAAATTGCCATCGAGCAAATCCCGATCCCTAAGCCCGGCCCGGGCGAGGCAGTCATCCGCGTTACGCTGACGACCATTTGCGGGACGGATTTGCACATCCTAAGAGGCGAATACCCCGTGCGGCCCGGCCTGGTGATCGGCCACGAGCCCGTAGGGGTCATTCACGAACTAGGCGTGGGCGTCACTGGATATGAGGTCGGCGACCGTGTCCTGGTCGGCGCAATCACACCGTGCGGGCAATGCAACTACTGCCTCGGAGGCGATCTCGCGCAATGCGGAGGACCCATCGGCGGCTGGAAATTCGGCAACACCATCAACGGCGCCCAGGCGGAATATCTTCTGGTCCCCAGCGCCCAGGCAAATCTGGCCAAAATTCCCGATGAACTGACAGACGAACAGGTCGTGCTCCTGGCGGACATTGCTTCGACCGGCATTTCCGCTGCGGAAAGCGCGAATCTGCAAATCGGCGATACCGCCGCAGTATTCGCTCAGGGTCCCATCGGTCTTTGCGCGACGGCAGGCGCGAAACTGAAGGGCGCGAGCCTGATCATCGCCGTGGAGTCGGATCCCGTTCGAACGCGCATGTCCAAGCGGATGGGCGCCGACATCGTCTTGAATCAAAACGAAGTCGACGTAGTGGCGGAAATAAAGCGCCTGACGGGCGGCAAGGGCGTGGACGTAGCGATTGAGGCCCTCGGGACGCAGGCTACGTTCGAAAACGCGCTGCGCGTGATTCGGGCAGGCGGAACGCTTTCGAGCCTCGGCGTCTATTCCGGCAAACTCGCTATTCCCGTCGAGCCGTTTGCCGCGGGCCTGGCCAATCAAAAGATCATTACGACGCTTTGCCCCGGCGGAAAAGAGCGAATGCGCAAACTGATAGAACTTGTGCGTCACGGCCGTCTGGATCTGGTTCCGCTGATCACACACACATTTTCCCTGGACAAGATCGTGGACGCTTACAAGTTGTTTGGCGGACGTTTGGACGGGGTAATCAAGGTTGCAATAAAGCCATAGTCTCCTGAAACTGGAAATCCTCCGGAACGCGGAGCGGGTGGACAAATAAAGTCCGCCCGCTCCGCTTGCGTTTAGCTACGCTTGGGAGCGCGGATCGGCGCCTCAAGTTCCGATTTGAACTGGGGAAATTTCAAAAACTGGCTGGTTTGCGTGCATCGTGTTTCACGGATCACGAATCACGAGCCACGAATCACGGCCTTAGGAAGGCCGGCGGCCGCGCTTGCCGTACGATTGGGTTAGATGGCGGCCGCCGGATGCGATCCTTGCCTTTCCTTTTCCAAATGACGGTCAGGAGGCAGGCAAGTGCATATTGTTTTTCGCTGCGGGCAATTCAGGCCACAGCGGCAGAATCGCGACTCCCCGGTCCGGCTGGTATTGAAGCGTATAGACATTCGAGCACCTCTCGCAGAGCCAGAAATGTCCTATCGGGTGTGAGCCGCTCGCGCGGGTGTCGTTCCCATCAGCGGAAGAAAGTTCGTGGCGTTCGCGCGGAAACCGGAAAAGCTTTCCTCCTGCGAACCAGTCGAAAGATGCCGCACAACTCGGATTCGCGCATTTTGGACGAAGATTTAAGACCATGGCAACCTCCATGTCTTGCGTGGCCCGTTTCACCACACTTCGAACCGGGTCACGCAGCTTTTTCCAATCAAACAAAGCCGAAGGTGAATCTGGATCTTCCTAGCTATCCAAGCTCGCAATCTCTTTCCGCAACCATAGGGATAGTGCCTCTTCGATTTCCCGCTCCGTCCCCCCTCGATACATCTGCAGCAAGGTTTCACCGCCGGATGTAATCGGAATGTGACGGCACGGAACCTTCTCGCTGCGCTTCTCCATGGGCACGAATTGCATCAGCAGGCATTCGGCACACGGGGTCCGATTGTCCTTGCTGTCGTAATTCATGCAGGTTGGCGAGTCCTCCAAAAACAGTTGCGCTCGCCAAGGCTCGCGGGGCGAACGGCCATAGCCGCCCTTTTGCACATAGTTCAACTCCGCCTTCAGAACTTCCAGGGTATTTCGATCGTCTTGCGGCATCGTCCTACCTCCTTCACCTTACCAACGATTATGAATAGACAGGCCGAGCAAATATGTGACCTGGGTCACCAAATCGCGTGATGCGTATCACGGTCAAAGCGCGGCACCTGGCGCATCGTGATGTTGGTGATCGCAATGGATGATGAGCAAACACCATCGACTGGCAGATTCCATTTCGTGACACGAGGCAGGGGGCGAACCATGAGCACAGGCGTATCTATGCGCTCTCCGTATGGATTGCAGATCGTTGAGAACTGCGTCACTTGTCCGCACAAGGAATCCAGGCTCTTCTGCAACTTGCCTGCCGCGGCGGTGCAACGGCTCTCGGAAATTACTGGATCGGCCACCTATCCGAAAGGCGCCACGCTTTTTGTGGAAGGGCAACCCTCGCGAGGGGTTTTCATTCTCTGCGCCGGGCACGTCAAGCTTTCGACGTCTTCCTCCGACGGCCGGACGCTGATTCTTCGCATCTCCGAGCCGGGCGATCTGCTGGGCTTGCCGGCCACTATTTCCGGGCGGCCTTACGAAGTCACGGCGGACGTGATCGAGCCCACGCAGGCCAATTTCATCAGCCGGACCGATTTTCTGGATTTTCTGCGCGACCACGGCGAAGCGGCCTTGCGTGTGGCGCAGGAACTCAGCGAAACTTACCAGACAGCGTTCGCCGAAATGCGCACGATTGGCCTCTCCCATTCAGCGCGGGAAAAATTAGCCCGCTTTCTTCTGGACTGGAGCGCGCACCACCCGTCCGATAGCGGGGCAATCAAATTCAGCCTCACGCTGACGCATGAAGAAATCGCCCAGATGATTGGCGCTTCTCGGGAAACTGTCACGCGTCTCTTTGCGGATTTCAAGAAGCGAGATCTCTTGCAAATCAAGGGATCGAGCGTCACGATCAGGGACAAGCGTGGGTTAGAGCAATTGTTGCAGGAGAACTAGACCCCGACCCCACACGCGGGAGGGAAGTCCATCTGGAAGAGGACGTGGTGCGTTCCTATTCCCGGCCGAGCTCGTGGGGTTCTCAAGCCGGCAGTGCTCATTCGCGAGCCCAGGAATCGCTTGCGCAGTAGCGACAGGCCTGACACGAAGGCTACGGCACTACCCGCAGACCTGCGATTGCCCCTGCTCCGACAAATATTGAAATGTGTCCTTTATTGAACAGAGGTGCAATGTCTCACCATCTAGAATCGGGCGGCATATGCTTTTTGGAGTGAGAAGAAATGACGCCCGTTGAGCTGAAACTGCCGGCAACAAGTTCCGCAACACTAAAAACCAGCACGGTCATGAAGGCGCTGGTCTATCACGGCCCAGGCAAGCGCGCGTGGGAGGACAAGCCGCGTCCCGCCATCCTGGAGGCTACCGACGCCATTGTGCGGATCACTACTTCGACGATCTGCGGAACCGATCTTCACATTCTCAAAGGGGATCTCCCGGCGGTGACCGATGGCCGCATTCTCGGCCACGAGGGCATTGGTGTGGTCGAGCAAGTCGGGACTGGCGTCTCGGAATTTGACGTCGGAGAAAAGGTCATCATCTCGTGCGTCACTGCCTGCCTGAAGTGCGACTTCTGCAAACGGGGAATGTACTCCCATTGCCGGCGTGGCGGTTGGATTCTGGGCTACACCATAGACGGAACGCAAGCTGAATACGTCCGCATCCCCCAAGCCGACGGGAGCCTTTACAAATTCCCGGCTGGCGGAGATGAAGCAGCGTTGGTGATGCTTAGTGACATCTTGCCGACCGGTTTTGAGTGCGGCGTCCTGAATGGCCGAGTGCAGCCCGGAGACACGGTTGCCATCGTGGGGGCGGGACCCGTGGGGCTGGCAGTCCTTCTGACCGCGCAATTCTATTCGCCGGCGGAGATCTTCATGATTGATTTGGACGATAAGCGCCTGGAGGTCGCAAAAAAGTTCGGCGCAACAGCTTTGATCAACAGCGCGGATGGAAACGCCGCCCAACACGTGATGGAGATGACTCGGGGGGCGGGCGTCGACGTGGCCATTGAGGCTGTCGGGCTTCCGGCTACCTTCGCCATCTGCCAGGCCATTGTGGCCGCAGGCGGACGCATTGCGAACGTGGGCGTCCACGGTAAATCAGTTGAACTGCATATGGAGAAACTCTGGGACCGCAATATTTCGCTCACCACCCGGCTAGTGGACACGGCAACAATACCGATGCTGCTGGAACTCGTAGACGCGGGCAAATTGCAGCCCAGCAAGCTGGTGACCCATCGCTTCGCCTTGAACGACACCATGAAGGCGTACGACGCCTTCGCAAATGCCGCGAAAGAAGGCGCACTAAAGGTGATCCTGCAGAATGCCGATGGCAAGAACATCTCATCGGCTGCCTTCTAATGTTCAGAATTCAGGATGAATGGGGGTCTTTGGAGAATTGAATGAAACATTTGGTCGGTTCACTTGGGCTTTGGGCAAGTCTTGCGATGGTTCTGGTTCCCGGGTTATTAAGCGCTGACGCAGGCCGCGGCTCAGGATACATACAGACCTCTAATGCGGTTCATTCAAGTTCGTCGCCAACCCAGGACAAGACTCCTGGCGCAGCCTCGGATTCTTCCGATTACGTGGGAGCAGATACTTGCAAAGCCTGCCACGAAGATATCTACAAAAACTGGGAAAAGACCCCACACTGGAAGACGACGCTTGATACAAAAGGGGGACCATCCCGCCAAGGATGCGAAGGTTGTCATGGCCCTGGCGCAGCTCACGTCGCCGGTGGCGGCGACATAACTAAGATTTTTATCTTCAAGAACCATTCCGCTAAGGAAATTAACGATCGCTGCCTGATCTGCCATGCATCGGGCACCCAGCAAATGCAGGCCATCAGTTCCCTGCATGCGAAGAGCGGCGTCAGTTGTATCTCATGCCATTCACCTCACCATGCTCAGACCAGCGAATTCCTGCTGGTGAAAGCCCAGCCTGAGCTTTGTTACTCCTGCCATCTTCAGCAAAAGCCTCAATTCAGCATGCCCTTTCACCACCGCGTGAACGAAGGGCTGCTTCAGTGCAGCGACTGCCACAACCCGCACGGAACTGTCGCGGCTAAACAGGTGCGGTTTTCGGCGGCGCAGGATGCGGTTTGCTACACCTGCCACGCCGACAAGCGAGGCCCGTTCGTGTTTGAGCATGAGCCGGTGAAGGTGGAAGGCTGCGAATCCTGCCACACCCCGCACGGCTCGCCCAACCCCCACATGCTGAAGATGAGCAACGTGAATCTGTTGTGCTTGTCATGCCATACCACTTCGTTCGCGAATGCGCCGGGCGCCCCTTCTTTCCATAACCAGGCTGCTCAATATCAGGCTTGCACGCTATGTCACGCGCAGATCCACGGATCCAATGTCGACCACACATTATTCAAATAGGGGACGCGCGATGAACTTCGGCGATCGACTGAGGGGCAAGGGAAGAGGTGTTGGGGCCTGCGAAACAGTTGCGACATTCGCAAACGAAAATGCGCCTCGACTCGATCGGCGAGCGCTGGCTCTGTGCTTTGCGCTGACAATGTTCTGCGTGGGGTCCACAAGAGCCCAGACTCAGCAGCCAGTCCAGACGTTGACGCAAACCGCGGACGAATCGGCGGGGAAAACCACAGGTAACTACAATATTCAGCAGAGCGTTGAATTTGGCTACCGCGATAGCATGATTGGCGGGAATCTGAACAACTACAATTCGTTTGCTAACCTGAATTCCGGTTTCCGGCTGTTCGATTATACCCTGGACATGCGCTCGATCGACCACCAGGGGATCCTGTTCGACAACCTGACTTTCAGCAACTTTGGATACGGCGGCGATCCCAACGACGTTTCGCGCCTGCGGATCGAAAAAAACAAGTGGTACGATTTTCGTGCGTTGTACCGGCGCGACAAGAATATCTGGAATTACAACCTGCTTGCGAATCCTCTGAACCCGGCGGTTTTCAATCCGGCGACACCAATCGTCAGTTCGCCGCACGCGCTTGATTTGTCCCGTCGGATGCAAGACTACGATCTGACTCTGTTCCCGCAATCGCGGGTCCGCTTCCGATTGGGCTATTCCTACAACGTCAATAGCGGACCGGCATTCAGCACCATTGAGGGAGGAGAAGAGCCCCTGCTCACAAACAACGTGCGCGAAACCACAAATGCCTACCGCATGGGAGTGGATTACCGGGGCATTTCAAAGACGACGCTGTCCTTCGATCAAACGCTCACTTATTCCAAGGTGGACAACATTGCAACGGACAATAATCTTACCTATCAGCTTTCCAACGGCACTCCTGTGGACCTGGGTCTGGTTTTCAATGGCAATTCACCTTGCGCCAAACCGGTCACAAACCCGGCCACCACCCCGCCGACAGTCACCGCGAATTGCAACGGGTATTTGTCGTACAACCAGGCGCAGAATCCGCGTGCGACGTTCCCGACCGAGCGCTTCAGTTTTCAGTCCACTTACATCAAGAACTTTTCAATGAGCGGGGCTGCGAGTTACAGCAGCGGCAACAACACGGTCAGTGGCTTCAATGACTCCGTCGACGGATGGGCGTCCCGGACGGCCACACGCGGCAGCACGACCAGCGGCCCGGCGGAAGCTAAACGGGTTGCCGTCACCGCGAATTGGTCAGGCGACTACAAGTTGACAGACAAGCTGGATATCGTCGATGAATTCCGTTATGACAACTGGCGCATCCCCTCGATGTGGGCCACCGCTGACACGAACCTTTTCGGCACGCCGCCTGGCCCTGGCCAGTCCGGTCTGTTGCTGCCCATTGCGACGGTAACCCCGGCTACGTTTGCCACGGTCTGCCCCATAGCTCCTTACAACGGTCCGCTTTGCCCGCAACACAATTCGAGTTCGCTCTCGGACGTAACCAACGAATTAGTATCCCAATTCCTGGGACAGAACATCCGTTCGAACACGATTGAGCTGAAGTACGATATCACGCACAGAATCAGCGCCTATACCGGTTACACGTATACGGCCCGCACCATCGCCGATTTCAGCGCGACGTTCGATACGGGCGAAATTTATCTTCCGGGAGGCGCCGGTGGCAATGCGGGGTTCCTCCAGGGCGGCACTGCAACGGGCAATTATTACAATGCCGCGCGCGGTGATTGCGCAGTACCCGCGGCGGGAAGCGCCACATTGCCTCTCGGCTGCACCCTGAATGCAAATGGCTCGATTCAAGAAGGTTCGCCTGCGAATCCCGTGCCGGACGCCGGTAATGACACCGCGCGAAATCTGTACGACATTCATGAAAATATTGGATTGGTGGGCGCTACGGTGCGCCCAACCGACCAGTTGCGTATCACCGCAGACCTCATGTTTGGCTATAACGACAATTCCTTTACGCGCATCAGCCCTCGGCAACTGCAGAGCTACAAGATTCAAGTGCGTTACACACCGACGCCCTGGGCGAACATGAGCGGCTCCGTAGATATCCACGAGAATCGGGATAACGTGTCCATGGTGAATAACGTGGAACACGGGCGCTCCTACGGTTTTGTAACCACCCTGTCCCCGAACTCCAAGCTGTTCGTCGATTTCGGCTTCACGTATATGGACATCTACACGCAGACCTATATCTGTTTCCCGGACTCGGGCTCCACGATCTTCACGGCGCCTTGTACGATTCCTGGCGCAAGTTCTCCGCTCGGAACACTTTCCTTCTATTCCAGCAAGGACTATTACGCCTACGGCGACGTGATGTGGAAACCATACAAACGAGTGACCGCCATGCTCGGATATTCAGGCAGCATCGTGCGCGGCAATACCACCTTTCTCAATCCGCTGGCGCCGACTGGCACACTGGATTTTAACTACCTCACGCCGCTCGCGAGCCTGGCGTTTGAGATTTACAAAGGCTTGTCCTATAAGACCGCATGGAATTATTACGGGTATAACGACAAGGGCATTGCAAATCCGGCCGGACTTGCTCCGCTTCCGTCGCAGGATTTCAACGGCAGTAACCTAACGTTTTCGTTCCGTTACGCGTTCTAGGTCAATACGAAACAGCGGCGACAACGTGCGTCACTGTTCGACAAATGAGGAGGCGACTGAAATGAACCGTTCAATTCTTCGGGTTAGCCAGAACCTAGTCCTGACGTTTGCGTTTGCGCTTTTTCTGAGTGCATCTGTGCGAGCCGATGACGCGCCGAGCACCTTTAAGGCCAAGTGCGCCGGGTGCCACGGCCCGGATGGAAAGGGAAACACCGCCGCGGGGAAAGCGGTCGGGGCGCATGATTTTGCTTCGCCGGACGTGCAGAAAATGTCCGACGCTGACTTAGCCGGGATTATCTCCATGGGCAAAAATAAGATGCCCGCTTACGCGAAAACCCTGAAAGATCCGGAGATAACGGGCCTTGTAGCGTACGTGCGTTCGCTCGGCAAGTAAGAGCGATATGCGCGGCGACGAGTCTTTGCGCTAGGTCACTGCCTCCTCGACTGGCGGAGGAGGCAGCGGGAGGTATCGTGACTGGCCTTCTCCTTGGTCAAATTATCCTCAGCATCATGCTGGCCTCCGTCTTCTTGTTTCGCCCCTCAGTGACCACTGAGACTGGCTGGAGGATTGTGGCCTTCATTGGGCTGGGTGTGCTTCCAGCGTTATGTATTGTGGGAGGGATGAACACTCATGTACAGCGTTCCGAACAGACCAGCTTTTGTATTTCATGCCATGTGATGGTCCCTTTTGGACGAAGCTTGTATATCGACGACGCCAAGCACATCCCCGCTCAACACTTTCAGAATCACCGAGTGCCGGCGGACATGGCCTGCATCTCGTGCCACGCCGACTACAACCTTTACGGCCCGCTGTTCGACAAACTGCGGGGCTTGAAGCGCGTTTATTTTCAATATGTGAGCACGCCGCCCGACCCCGCGAGCATCCGAATTCCGGGCGGATTCAAGAACGCCCAATGCCTGCATTGCCACCTCGGAGCCCGCGATTTTGAGGGGAATCCGGTGCACTCCGCGATGATGGATTCCCTCAAATCGAATCAGATGTCCTGCCTGACCGGTGGCTGCCACGATACCGCGCACGACATACCAAATCTAAGCCATGTGAAATTCTGGAGTCCTGTCCAATGAAGCTCCGTCAATTTGGAGAGCGAAGGCTTCTGCAAGTTTCGAGCGCCCTGGTCATACTCGGTCTGCTCATCGAAATCGTCTCCCTTCTGTGGATCCATCCGCTCGCGTTTGTCCTCTTCGCATTTGTTGGCGCATCTTTGACTGGACTGGGAATTCTGGTCTACCTGGCATCGCTTGTTTTCGGGGTCATCCCCCCGGCCGAGAACCGCATGTGAAATGCGAAGATCGACATCTAGTTGCGGATATCGTCGGCGCCTTGGCCGGGGGGCAAGTCGAACGGGAACCGCCGCAGGATATCTTTCATGAGTCCCCCTTCGCATGGTGGGATGACGCTACCTGGGGCCCGGCTGACTTCCTTTATTCAATATCTCGGAACGTTTAGGCACCATCCTTTCGAACGCTTGTATAGCGCTGTGCAACAGCTTCTATACGAAATAACAAGGAGCGAATGCATATGAAACCGGTTCAAGAGCTAGCCTTTTCTCTGTTGGTGTCGCTCACTGTTGCGGCTGGAGGCGCGATCGCCGCACCACAAAGTTCCACGAAGCCAGTTTCGAAGCAAATTTCAGGCGCGCAATCGCCAGCAACATCGAAGGAGAGCGAGACTGCGCGAGGTCGGTATCTCGTGGAAGAGGTTGCCAGGTGCCCCGATTGTCATACACCACGAGATTCCAATGGAGCGCTCGACCGGTCTAGATGGCTGCAAGGCGCTCCGATCTGGATTATGCCGACCCAATCGAAAGAGGCCTGGGCCACGCACGCCCCGGCTTTGGCAAGTTTTCCTTACAGCGATCAACAGGCGCAGGACATCCTCGAGAGGGGCATTGGTGCAAATGGAATTCCGATTCAACCGCCGATGCACGCCTATCACCTGCGCCATGCCGACGCAGTGGCCATAATCGCCTATCTGCGTTCTCTGTCACAGGCTAGGTGAAGACTATTCTGGAAGAGCGGTCGTTCCTTGAGGCCCAGGGATCGAAACCTTCTCCACTACCTCACATTCGCGCCAGACTGCCGGCCTCGATGGTTTATCGACTTTTGGGAGGATCGGCTCATGGAAGCGTGGAACCACCCAATGGGATTATAATCCCCGGATGGCATCTGCTGACTATGGCCCCATCCGTCCTGAAAAGGCGGAGGACGTTCGCTTCGCCGGCGTTCCTCTGAAGAAAGCCCCGGCCCACCAGTTTGGCGCACCGCCGGAGCGGACTGCCTATCTTCCATCGAGTCGAGCCGCGGTGATGCCGGAATGTCCCTGCGATTCCGCTTCAACTGGACGATTCGACCGCGGCCGATCCGGAAGAAGGGGCCAGGTGAAACACTGCTGCGTTTTCCAGACCATCTATTTTTCAATTCAAAGGAGGAATTAAATGGCTGAGCCCAAATCCGCTGCAAACGAAAGTGAAATTTCTCGAGACCGTCTGGCCGAGCTGTTGAACGAAGACCTGTCCCGCGAGTATCAAGCCATCATCGCCTATGTCGTTTATTCCCAGGTGCTCAGCGGCGCCCAGTACATGGACATCGCCGCCCAACTCGAAATCCACGCCAAGCAGGAACTCGATCACGCACTGATCCTCTCTCGGCAGATCGACTATCTGGGCAAAATGCCGGTGGTCACTCCCAAGCCGGTGCGCACGTCGAAGAATCCGAAGGACATGCTCCGGTACGACCTCGACAATGAAAACGAAACCATTCGCAATTACCGCGATCGCATCCGCCAATGTGAAACGCTTGGAGAGTACGCGATGGCGGAACAGATCCGCCAGATCCTCATGCAGGAGCAGGATCATCAAATCGATCTGGCCACTGCCCTTGGCGAAGAAGTTCCAGACCTTAGCGGCGGTCCCAAGGCACGAAGCCTGCGCAAGCGCCGCTGACGCCGCTTGTTCTGCCACGCAGGACGATATGTTGAGCTTTACCGGCACACTCGGCGCCGTACCCGAGGATGGCTGTACGTGGACCTCAGTCGTCAGCCGGCAAATCCGGTCCAACCTCGAGGTCCTCAGGAGGCGATAGATGAAGGACCAGCACAGTACGCAAAACCCGAACCTCCGCGGCGTCGCATTAATCGCGACTGCGTTCGGCGCGGTCGCGGTTGGCGCATTCGCGATCGGCGCATTGGCGATTGGACGATTGGCGATCCGCCGTGTCGTGATCGATAGCGCCAAACTCAAATCTCTTGAGATTCAGGACCTTACCGTGAGGCGGCTGCACGCCGCCGAAGTTACTGTGAGAGATTCGCTCAGGCTTCCTGGCGGCGATGTCGATCACAAAATCCCATCCTGAAAAAATGCCTGCCGGCTTGAAGGTGCCGGCAAATTCTTGACGGAGGAAATCATGTCACGAGAATCGCGAATGTTTGCTGGAATCCTTCTCGTCGTACTTCCCACGGTCATGTACGGAGGTTTGACACTCCTCTACGCCTTAACGAGAAACGAGCCGGGATACAATGACAATCCGCTGCGGCACGATCTCTGGCGCGCCGGGCACGCGCACGCCGGCGTCTATCTCGTCTTGTCGCTGGTCATGCTCCGCTGTGTCGACGATGCGGCGCTTTCCCCCTTTTGGAAGTGGCTCGCTCGAGCTGGCGCGCCAATTGCAGCGATTTTAATCCCTGCGGCGTTCTTCCTGTCCGTTGCTTCTCCCACGGCGACGCAGCCGAACGGCTTGATGAATCTCGCCTACCTCGGTGCACTATTTCTCGCCGCCGCCGTTCTGAGCCTTGGAGTGGGTCTCATTCGCGCGGCAAAGCGCATGGAAAGTTGATACATGCCATCGTAAGCTGAATTCGATTCGGGAGGCAAAATGCCCGATATTCTCGGACTACATCACGTGACCGCTATTGCGGGCGACCCTCAAAAGAACATCGATTTCTACGCGGGGGTCCTTGGATTGCGGCTGGTGAAGCTCACTGTCAATTATGATGACGCGACGACCTACCACTTGTATTACGGAGACGGGCAGGGGCATCCGGGAACGATAATGACGTTCTTTCCGTGGCCCGGCGCAATGCCCGGCCGGATCGGAACAGGGCAGTTGACCGTCACGTCTTTTGCCGTTCCCGAAAACTCCCTTGACTATTGGAAAGACCGCCTGACAAAACACGAGACACCGGTTCAGGGAACGAGGTCCGAGTTTGACGAGAACTTATTGTTCTTTACCGATCCGGACGGGCTCCGGCTCGAATTGATCGCCACGCCGCGCGCGAACCCCGATCGAGCATGGAATCGCGGCAATGTGCCGTTGGATTTTGCTATCCGCGGTTTCCACCACGTAACCATTTCGGAAAACGGCTATGAACGCACTGCGTCTCTGCTCACCGAAACTCTTGGCTTCAAACAAATTCAGGGACAAGGGTCGCGCTTTCGATATGCTGCGAGTAGCGGCCAACCGGGAACAATGGTTGATCTGATCTGCGCGCCTGAGGGCCGTCCCGGCCGGGTTGCAGTAGGCACCGTCCATCACGTCGCCTGGCGGACGCCCACGAATGAACAGCAGGAGAAATGGAGGGAGACCGTAAGAGACTTGCAATACAACGTAACGCCAATCATCGATAGGACCTATTTTCATTCCATTTACTTTCGTGAACCGGGTGGCGTTTTGTTCGAAATAGCCACGGATCCACCCGGTTTCGCTGTCGACGAGCCCGCGGACAAGATCGGCGCTTCGTTGGTACTTCCGAGCTGGCTCGAAAGTGAACGCAGTGAGCTGGAACGAATTCTCCCGCCAATTCGACTGCCGAAACTCGCCGGAGGTCTAGCCGATGCCGCCCACTGACGATTTGGGGTTCGTCCACAAGTTCGTCCCTGCCAGGGTAGGGGCATCTCTTCCGGTGACGCTCCTCTTATTGCACGGTACTGGAGGCGACGAGAACGACCTTTTGCCTGTGGGGCATGAACTTTGGCCAGGCGCCGCCCTCCTCGCGGTGCGAGGCAAAGTCTCGGAGAATGGCATGCCCCGCTTCTTTCGCCGGTTCAGGGAGGGCGTTTTTGACGTCGAGGACCTTAAGTTTCGCACGGAGGAGCTGGCACAATTTATCAAAGCGGCTTCAGAGAGATACGATTTCAGCGCTGAAAAATTGATAGCCGTGGGCTATTCCAACGGAGCAAACATTGCGGCCAGCCTGATCCTGCTCCACCCCCATTATTTGGCGGCTGCCGTGCTCTTCCGGGCTATGCTGCCATTTACGCCCGACATCGTTCGGGATTTCAGAAATCTTCCCATCTTCATTGGCGCCGGCGATCGGGATCCAATCGTTCCCCGAAGCCAGCCCGAAGAACTCCGAGGAATATTCGAAAGCGGCGGCGCCGATGTAACTCACTTCTGGCATCGAGGAGGGCACGAACTCGGTGAGGATGAAATCGAAGCTGCCAAGACGTGGTTGTCTGAAGTGAAGTTCCGAAAAAGAGCCGAGGCATGACTTCAGGCATGATCTTGGCAAGCGGCGAGGGTTTTCGGGAGGGCGTATCTTCGAAATGGAACAGGGAAACGAATCATCGAAGGAAAGCCGCAAGCTCTGTGGGTTTCGGCGCGGAGATTCCGTGAACAATCTTCCGATTTCCCTGACTCGGAAAACCCTCATCGGAAATGGACCCAAATTCAGGAGAGCGACGACGAAGACGCTCCGCTAATCCACTGATTCCATTAGGTGAAAATGGCGGGGCCGACGAGACTCGAACTCGCGACCTCCTGCGTGACAGGCAGGCGTTCTAACCGACTGAACTACGGCCCCGCTGGGATGATTCTTGATTGGTGGGCAGTGCGTGATTTGAACACGCGACCTTCCGGGTGTAAACCGGACGCTCTAACCGCTGAGCTAACCGCCCCTTGCGTTTAGATTCTACAGGTTACCTAGAAAGATGCAAAGCGAAAAGCCGAAAGGCGCGCCGGGCGCTTCCTGTTTTTTGTGCGCGATCGATTCCGCGCGGATCTCCCGCCCGCAGAGATCACGAAACTCAACCATCCTGGGAAATTAGAAATTCGTATCGATTTGTGCGGGCGAAAACGGAATTTTCCCCGGACGAAAAGCCTTTTGCGCGATCCACAGCATCACCGGCCGCGCAAACTCTTCCACCGCCTCGCGCCGGATTTGAATGCTCTCCTCCTCCAGCGCCCCGAGGTTGTTGATCTTCCGCGGAGGCAGAGGCGTTTATTGCGCTTTCGCTGCCACCGCGGCAACGGAATTGATCCCAGTATTAAAGCCCGGCGGGGCAGGCGATTGTGACGACACGTCTTTGCGGTACTGGAACTACTAGGGGTACCACGCGCAATATTAATGTAAAGATACATATCAATTTCCCTTGATTTATGGCATATTTCATTGCCTGAGACGGGAGCCAAGCCATAAAAGCGGCTAACAGCTCGAATTGCGGAGGTCTATTAAAGTTTCGCATGAGTTCCATCCAATATCGCATTGCCACTTGGTGCGCTCATGATAGTAAACTGGACTTAGATAAAGCGGCAGCAATTCGAGGCATGGAGATGTTCATTGATCCCCCCAATGACATCCGGGCTGAATACATACTGGAGCAGCTGAAGTCAGCTACTACACCCAATTGTTACGGCCAGGTTTGCTGGGTCTTCGGAATGCATGGCCAGACGGCGAGGAAATGAAATAGAGACTCCAGCTGAATAGTATTGTTTCAATAAAGAATATTATTGCTATAAGGGAACTCGTCCCCTCCCAATCGTTGTCGCATCTCTTACATCGCGTCGAGGCGCCGGACAAAGGGCCTCGACTTTATCGAGGGTAACTGTCATGGAAAAGACAGGAGTCCAAGCCGTCTTGTCTCCAGAAGGGTTTCTCCTCCTGGATTGCCAGATGAAGCCGATTTATTTCAACCGGGCGGCGGCGGATATCCTAAGTTATCCGCGAAAGGTTGAATCACAAAAAAAGCGCGAAGTCGAAGAGTTTCTTGAAGGCAAGGTGCGATCCACGCTTGTTTCCGGCCAACCTTCGCGTGATCCTGCGATAGTTCCCCGGTTCCACTCGGGGAGAAGGCTGTATATGTGTCGCGCATTCCAGGTGAATTTCGAGCCCAGCCGAGATTCCCAACAGCTGGTCGCGGTAGTGATCGAGCGCGGTTATGGAAGTTCGATTCCCCTTCTCTTGGCTTCGGAGAAATTTCGTCTCACGACTCGTGAGCAGGAAGTCTTGCACTTTTTAGCGAACGCAGGCTTGACGACCAAAGAGATCGCCACGCGAATGGAAATCAGCCCGAATACCGTGAAGGCGTTTCTGCGTTTGATCATGGTTAAAATGGGCGTTTCAACCCGATCCGGGATCGTCGGAAAAGTTCTAACCACGAGGCTTTGAGCTCGCCACGCTGTTTTCTGTCCTTAAAATTTCCACACACGGCTAATCCATAAGGGGAATTGATCGAAGTCTACATCTGCGCAAGAATGCCGAGAACTTGCCTCGCCCGAAAAGATCGAAATGAAGGAAATGAGACAATCTCCCCGGTATCCGTGGATTGTCAGGACGAGGGGGAGCCTTCTCTCACCGCTGGGCGCGCCGGAAGAATTCCCGGTCCTTTTGGAGGGCGAGTCGGAGAACATAGCAAAGGGCGGAGTCTGTGTACGTAGCGAACATGCGGCTCCACTGAATTCGGTCCTGCACTGCGAATTTGCGCTGTCAGGCAACCCCGTGTTCCTTGCAACGCTTCTTAAGGTTCGATGGTCTCACAAAATTGAAGGCATGAATCAGTATCGGCTCGGCCTGCAGTTCCTGCTTTAATCCTCCGCATCGTTCTCGCAACCCCCCGGAATAACCCAAATGGCTTAGTTCATTCCGGCTAAGACACATGGCGCAGCCCTTATAGCCAATTGCGGAATACTAGTCCTGATGTCATAACCTCTGTGCGTTCTGGAAATGGATTTTTTGAAGCCGGGCGGCTTAGGAGTGAGCTAAGGCTGCCGAACTCTAGGATCAAGTCTTGAGTCAGCCAGAAGACGTTCTTGCCGGCCTTACGCCGACGGCGCGATTGCGATTTTTCAGTCAAGCGGACAAGGGGATTGGGCACATTGAGTCAAAAAGAGCGGCCGGCAAAACCTACGGCTTTCAAGACCGTCTTGCCGTGGGCCCCGGCGCAGCGGGGATGAATCTGGAATTTCCAATTTCAACTTTATGTTTTGAAACGAAGCTGCCAAGCGTACGAGAAATTGGGAGACGATTGGTATCGGAGCAACGACGCGTTAAGGAGAAATTATTATGCGAAGCGTGAAAATCTGGAAGTCAACTCTTCTGGTGCAGTTTCTGTTGCTGAGTCTGGCGCTGGGTGTTCGAGCGCAGCAGGCAAGCCCGAGCAATTCGAGCAGCGGGACAGCCCTGGATAACACGAATCCGCAACTGCAACATCGCCCGCGGTACATGATTCAAAGGACCGACACGATAGCTCTCACATTCCCGCTTTCGCCGGAGTTTAACCAGACGATTACGGTGGAACCCGACGGTTATGTCACCTTGGTCGGCGCCGGCCCAATTCGCGTAGAAAACATGACGGTGGATCAGCTTTGCGAAGCTGTTCGAAATTCATATACGGGCGCGAAGATTTTGCATGACCCCATTGTTACGGCCGACCTCAAGGATTTTCAGAAGCCCTACTTCGTGGTAGTCGGTTCGGTGGGCAAGCCGGGGCAGTTCGACCTCCGCGATGACATAACAGTCACCCAGGCGGTCGCGGTCGCGGGAGGGTTTCTGACAAGCGCGAAACATTCACAGGTCGTCGTGTTCCACCGGATCTCGACGGACTGGAGCGAGGCGAAGACCATCGATTTGAAGCACATGCTGAACTCGAAGAATTTGACAGAGGATATCCACCTTCAGCCGGGGGACATTGTTTACGTGCCGCAGAACGGCTTCTCGAAATTCAAGAATGTCGTGCCGTACACACTTCCGCTCGGCATGGTCACACAGACCGCAGCGCTGTAATGCGTAGGATGCGGGCACTTATACACGATTGAGAAGAGGAGAACTCGAATGGCAAATTCAGGACTCATGCACACTAACGGAAACGGACTGGAGAAGCGCGCGGGCACGATGCGAGATACCTTCGGCGTGCTCTTCCGCCGGCGCCGCCTTCTCGTCTGGTCATTCCTCGGCACGTTTCTCGGCGCAGTGCTCGTGACGTTCGTCATCATAAACAATCGCTACGAGGGGTTAATGAAGGTTTTGGTGAGCCATGAACGCTCTGACTCGGTCGTGTCCGCCGGCCGCTCCAGCGAACAGCAACCGGCGTTTAATGACACCGTATCGAATGCGGAGGTGAATACGGAGGTCAGCTTGCTTATGGACGACGACCTGATCCGACAGGTCGTCCTCGAGAATAAACTCCAGGATGGAAAGGGTCTGCGAGACTATCTGCTCTTTTTCTTGCCGCAGACGCCGGAGCAAAGAATTCAGAACGCGGTCAAAAGTTTGGAAAAGAGCATGGATGTCCAGCCGGAGACGAATGCCAACCTCATCGACGTCGACGTCATTACGTATTTCGACGCTGGAAAAGCGGCTGCCATCTTGAAATCGCTTGAGAAATTCTATCTCCAGAAACACGTCGCTGTATACACGCCGCCGGCTACCGTGGACTTCTTCGAGAAGGAAACCGCCCTCTATCAGAAGGGCCTCCAGGACGCCGAGGCCCGCCTGGCCAGCTTTTCTCGGGAGACGTCATCTGTATCGCCGCAGCTCGAGCGAGACAAGTCAGTCGAGAAGTTGACCGACTTCATCGGCTCTCTTCGCAAAACACAGGCAGACATCACGCAGTCCGAGCAACGAATCCAAAACCTGGAACAACAATTGTCCTCCACGCCGGAACGCATGACGACGCTGGACCACGTAGCCGACGCCGGTATGCTGCTCGAACAGCAGAAGAGCACGCTGCTGACTCTCGAGTTGCAGAAAACGCAGATGCTGACCAAATACGACCCCAGCTATCCTCCCGTCAAGGATATTGAAACGCAGATCGCGCAGACGCAAGCCGCCATCGCCCAGGCTGAGAAAGCGCCGCTGCACGACGCGACGACGGACAAGGATCCCACTCACGAGCTGCTCCGCGAAGACTTGGCCAAGGCGCGCGAGGAACTGGCTTCCTTGAAAGGACTTGAGGCCGGAACCGCGCGTGCGATCGCCGAGTATCGTACCAGCACCGTTCAACTCGAAGAGAAGAGCCTCGAGGCGCAGGACCTGCTGCGCGAAGCGAAAGCGGATGAAGGCAACTACCTGCTCTATCTGCAGAAGCGCGAGGATGCACGGGTTTCGGATGCGATGAATGCCCGAGACTACGCCAACGTGACCATCGCACAGGAAGCGGTGGCGCCGGCGATCCCGGTATTTTCACCGCTGCTTTCCCTGCTCGTGGGTTTCCTCATCTCGGTACTCGTGAGCCTGGGAACAGTTTTCACGGCGGAATTCCTCGATGACTCCCTGCGCACGCCAGACGACGTGGCGGAATGCCTGGAAGTGCCTGTGTTCGCATCGATTCCGCAGAACTCAAACTAGGGACTATGTTTCTAGACTTTTACCAACTCGGAGAGCAACCGTTCGGTGTGACACCCGATCCCCGCTTTCTGTATTTGGGGCCGGGGCACCGGGAGGCCCTGGCATCGCTCGCCTACGGCATCCGCGCCAACCGCGGATTCGACGCCCTGATCGCTCCGGCGGGAATGGGGAAAACGAGCCTGCTTTTCCGCCTCCTTGAACACCTGGGCCGCGCAACCCGTTCGGCCCTTTTGTTTCAGACGCAGTGCGACCGGCGTGAGTTTCTAAACTACTTGATGGCGGATCTGCGTTTGGATTCGCCGGACGGTGATGTCGTCCGAATGCACGCCAGACTAAATGAATTCCTTGTACGAAACGCTGAGGAGGGCAAGCAATTTGTCCTGGTCGTTGACGAGGCGCAAAACCTGAGCGACGAAGTCCTCGAAACGATTCGGCTGCTGTCAGACTTCGAAACGCCGCGCCGCAAGTTGATGCACATCATCCTGGCGGGTCAACCTCAACTCGGCCAAAAACTGTCTCAGCCGAGTCTTGTGCAGCTGAGGCAGCGTGTATCAATCGTCAGCCGGCTGCGACCCTTATCGCTCGAAGAGGTCCGCCACTACATTGACTACCGGCTGCAAGTGGCCACCTATCGTGGCGGGCGGATGTTCACGCCCGAGGCCCTCGAACTAATCGCGAAGTATAGCGAGGGCATCCCGCGGAATATCAACAACATTTGCTTCGGCGCGCTGTCCTACGGTTTCGCTTCGAGAATGAAGACGATCGATGCCGGTGTCATTCGCGAAGTGGCAGCGGAACGAGATCTAAGCGACAAGGAAACAGTAGGGGCTTCCGAACTCGCCCCAGCGGCAAAATCGCCCGATTCGATAGGCTTCGCCGCGCCACTGTCAAACGTGGCCGTGCCTCCCGTAATTCTCTCGCAGCCGACGGCAATGGGTGCGCCGCTCCGCAGTTTCTTGGCGATTTCGGCAGGTGTCGCCGCCGCCGTAGTTTTTCTGGCCGGGGGATGGGCTCTTTTCCCTAAGCCCCTGCGCCAATTGTGGAAGTCGCCGATGCCGGTCCAGCCCTCGCTATCAACGGCTGCCCCTGGCGCCGGGAATTACAGTTCCGCGGCTCCCCCGACAGCCAGTCCAGCGATAGCCAGTTCAGCAATAACCAGTCCCGCAGGAGCGAGCGCGGCCGTCGAAGCGGGGCGGGAATCGGCGAAACAGGCAAGTGCTCCTGGGGCCTTGCGAGAGGCTTCCTCGGACGGACGCACGATCGTAGTTAAACCGCAGCAGACGTTGTGGGGAATTAGTCAGGCGTATCTGGGCCAGGTAGATAGCAACACCATTGGTGCAATACTTCGTATGAACGCTGAAGTCGCGAACCCGGACCATATTGAAGTTGGGCAGCGGCTTCGGTTGCCGGACCCGGTTGGCTCGCCGGCCATGCAGCCTGCGACCGTGGAAAATAAAATTAACTAATCGTCGAGGTAGGGAGAAAACTGTGAGCAAAAATTTTGAATTGATGCAAGAAGCGGGCCAGGATCAGGAGCTCTTCCGCAAGAATGGGAACGGTTCCACCCCGGCTCGGAACGGCCGCCGGCACAATCATTTGATCGAAGGTATTATGAAGGAAGAAACCGCCAAGCTTGTCCAGCGGCTCTTTCTACTCCCCGGAGCGCAAGCCCCGCACGCGGTCGTTTTCTCGGCCGTCGAACACGGGGGTGGGTGCACGTCTGTCTGCGCCCGGACCGCGGAGATGATTATGGCCATGGGCAAAGGCTCGGTTTGTGTCGTCGACGCAAACCTTCGAGGACCCGCACTGCACGATTACTTCGGTCTTGAGAACCACAAAGGCTTCTCGGATTCGCTGGTAGATGCAGGGCGGATTCGTTCCTTTGGGCAGCAAGTTTACGGGGGAAAACTTTGGGTGCTGACCGCCGGGACGCCCAACACGGATCCCGCGGCAGCCCTCAACACCTCCGCCCTGGCCGCTCGTATCGCTGAATTGCGTTCCGAATTCGACTACGTCTTGATTGATTCTCCGCCTGTCAATCAATTCGGCGATGCGGTGACTCTGGCGAAGCAGTCCGACGGCGCTCTACTGATTCTGCAGTCCTGTTCGACCCGTCGCGAGGCCGCTCGCAAGAGCAAGGAACTCTTTGAAGCTGGCGGCACCCGCCTTCTTGGCGCGGTGCTGAACAAGCGAACGTACTCGATTCCCCAAAGACTCTACGAGAAGCTGTAGGGTCCACCGTGGACGGTTGTCCGCACTGTCCGCGGGCTGTCTGTCTGGAAAATAAGTCCCCCGATGTGACTCAGAGGGCGAAGCTATGTCCTGTTCGGTTCCAAATATCGCCGCGACCTTTGAACAACCCTATCCCGGGGGAACTGCCGAGACGCGCCAGTGGTACGCGGTGCAAACGAAGTCGCGCCACGAGAAACATGTAGCGACCCAGCTTCGAGAGAAAAAGATTTGGACGTACCTTCCTCTTTCAAGAGAGACACATCGCTGGAGCGACCGAAAGAAACTCGTAGACGTTCCTTTGTTTCCGGGATACGCGTTCGTCCAAATAAATCGCTCGGATGAGGACCGGCTCGCTGTCCTTTGCACCCACGGGGTCGTCAGCATAGTAGGAAGCCAGGGGTTCGGTACGCCAATCCCAAGCAAACAGATTGAGGACGTCGCCCGATTGCTTGACCAACGTGTCCCGTTCGCGCTCTTCCCGTTTCTCAGGGAAGGACAACGAGTACGAATCAAGGGAGGATCGCTCGACGGCGTGGAAGGCGTCCTCGTCAGGAAGAATTTGGATCAGCATCTGGTCATATCCATTGAGCTGCTTCAACGCTCAGTCGCCGTACGAATTTTCGGATATGACCTCGAGCCAGCCGGCTTGTCCGCTTAGTATCGGGCCATGCGAGTCACGTACTTCAGGAGCAGAAATGAGCACGAGCCTTTCGCGAATCTCCAGACGGCGCAGCGCTCAAGTTCAAGGAACAGCAATAATTACGCCTTATCCGAATAGATATGTATCCCAAGATTAGAGGTACTGAATGACCGAACATTTTTGGAGGGGCCAGCCACCTTACCCAGGCGAGATTCATCACCAGTGCTGTCCGCCTGCGCTCGCTTCTGTCCCTAACAATATGAGGCCGATATGAGAGTATTCCGTCGCCGCATTCTGGTGGCAATGTTTCAGATCTTTGATCTGTCATTGATGCTGGTTGCCTTCCTGTTTGCGACGACACCGGTTCTAATTACACAGGGTCCCGTTTCCTTCGCCGAGTTCTTCGATGCAAGGATCAAGATAACCAACGGGGTCCTGTTCTGCTTGCTTTTGCTGGCCTGGAACATCATCTTTTCTTCCTTTGGCTTGTATCAGTCGAAGCGGATCACAAACCGCCAATCGGAAATTTCAGAGGTGTTGAAAGCAGACGCTCTGGCAACTTTCGCGCTGTACGTCGCCGGAGTGCTGCTCAGAATTGAAATGATGACGCCTTCTTTCCTCTTCATTTTCTGGTTTTCGGTGAGCCTCTTGACGGTGGGAAGCCGGATCTTATTGAAATATTTGCTGACGAACCTTCGGATTCACGGCAGAAATCTGCGCCACGTGCTTATCGTGGGAGCCAATAAGCGCGCCCTGGAATTCTCGAAGATGCTGGAGAGACACCGGGAGCTCGGATATAAGATCATTGGCTTCGCGGATGAGGAATGGGCGGGAACTGCTGAGCTTCGGGGCCAAGGGCTCCAAATTGTTTGCGGCCTTGACGATTTTTCCCAGTACCTGCGAAGCAGCATTGTAGATGAAGTCGTCATCGCTCTGCCGATCCGATCTCTTTATGCACAAGCCTCGCAAATCGCCACTCTAAGCCAGGAACAGGGCATCAACACTCGACTAATCGGCGGCGTATTCGATATCAAGCTCGCCCAATCCCGCCCTGAAGAGTACGAGGGCGAATCGGTCATCACCCTGTACATGGGCATGTCGGACGGATGGCCGCTGGTGGTGAAACGTGTGTTCGATATCCTCTCGGCCATGTTGTTGCTCGCGGTCCTTTCGCCGCTGTTTCTCATCGTCACTCTGCTCATAAGATTCACCTCACCCGGACCGGTTTTCTTCCTGCAAGATCGCGTTGGGCTCAACAAGCGCAGGTTCCGCATGTGTAAATTCCGGACGATGGTCCCGAACGCTGAGAAGAGGCTCGCCGAACTCGAGTCCTTGAACGAAGTTTCGGGCCCAGTCTTTAAGATCAAGAATGACCCGCGGATTACTCCGCTCGGCCGATTTCTCAGGAAGACGAGCCTCGACGAATTGCCCCAGCTCTTCAATGTCCTTCGCGGAGACATGAGCCTGGTGGGACCGCGGCCTCTTCCTCTTCGGGATTATGAAGGATTCGATCAGGATTGGCAGAGACGGCGATTTAGCGTCCGGCCGGGCATCACGTGCCTCTGGCAGATCAGCGGGCGCAGCTCGATCTCCTTCGAAAAATGGATGGAGCTCGATATGCAATATATCGACAAATGGTCTCTGTGGCTTGACTTGAAGATTCTTGTACGCACGATTCCTGCAGTGCTGGGAGGCTCTGGCGCTGCGTGATGATTGTTCCAATCCTGACAGGCGAGCCTTCCTAACTATGAGCGAACTAACACCGCAAGTTCCCAGTTTGTTGGTATCGGCTACCGATCAAGTCGCAATTTCGGCGCTTCCGTTGCAGCGTCCCCCGGAAGCCGAAATGAAGCATCTGGCTGCCGGCGCAGGCATCGCGCTCGGGGGCCGTGCCATAGGCCGGGGCACACGGCTCCTCCTGGACATCGCGCTCACCCATTTGCTGAGTCCAGCCATGTATGGAGCTTATTCCGTCGCATGGACAGTGGAGCGCGTTCTGACGATGATCGCCCCCTTGGGGGTTGATGCAGGGGCAATTCGCTTCGGGTCCCGTATTTGGAGGTCTGACGCGGAAGCGCTGAAGGGTGTCATTCTGCAATCTCTGCTGTTCGCGTTTATTTCCGGGTCCGCAATTGGGCTGGTGTTCTTTCTAGGCGCCAGTTGGATCGCCACGGTCGTCTTCGGAAAGCCGGAGCTGATCCCCGTGATCCGTTGGTTTTCCTTCGGCTACCCGTTGGTTACGACGCTGAGGGTTGCAGCAGCGGCGACACGCATTTCGCAGCGCGTCAAATTTGCCATCTTTTCGGAGGACATGAGCCAGCCGGCACTTGATCTAATCTTAGTGATCGGACTCTCCATTGGCGGGTTAACTCTGTTCAAGGCCGTTAGCGCGGCTGTCATTTCCTTCGGTCTGGCAATGCTCATTTCGCTCGGTTTCCTCTACCGATTGTTCCCGAAGGCTGCCGCGAGGACGGTCAAGGCAAAGTATCCGGGGCGCGAGCTCTATTTTTTCTCATTCCCAGCCTTTCTAATGGGCGCGCTTACCATGATTCTGCTTTGGCTGGACCGGCTGATCGTTGGCCACTATCGGCCCCTCGCCGAGGCCGGAATCTACACGGCAGCATCGCAACTTTCTCTCGCTTTCGCGATCGTCCTCAGCGCCTTCACAGCCGTTTTTGCGCCGATGTCCGCGGAGCTTTTCCATCGGGGACAGATCAAGAGACTTGAAGAGCTGTTTCGTGTGAGCACTAAATGGGCCATGTACGCCTGTGTTCCGGCCTTCCTGACCATATGCTTCGCGCCCACCCTGATCATGAGCGTACTGTTCGGGCCAAAGTACGCCATCGGAGCCTCCACGCTAATCATCCTCGGCGTGGGGCAGATGGTGAATGCGGGTACTGGTCCAGTCAACACGGTGCTGGTGATGACCGGGAATCAAAATCGCTTTTTGGCGATTTCGGCGGCGACGCTGGTCATCGGACTCGGGCTCGCAATCTACCTGATCCCGACCTGGGGCATGGCCGGGGCCGCTGTCGGCACAGCGGTCGGTGTAAGCGTTATGTTTATAGCAGCAATCATCATGACCAAAGTTCGCGTCGGCATCCTGCCCTATGATCGTCGCTATTTGAAGGGTGTTTTCGCGGCAATCCCGACGATAGCGGCCCTGTATTTACTACGCATGCTGGACATACGCTCTGGGTTGATTCAACTCATTCTAATTTTCGGAACGGCGACGGTTGTCTTTGGAGCCGCCCTATACTTCCTGGGACTGGAGCCCGAAGACCAGACATTTCTTCAATTGGTCTGCGAGCGTCTCGGCAAGTCTAACGGATCGCCCGAGGGGCTTTCGAAATGATCGTCGCGCTGGGACGAATTCGGCGGCCGGAATCTTCGTGAAACACCGACACGGACCAGCCGGCTTGAGCGGTATCTTGGCGGCATTTTGGATTGTGTCAGTTACGCGGCGGGCACGACGGCGGGCAAAGACGTTGGGAAGTTCCAAAAGACGGATTTGAATCTGTAAGGAGGAATTTGAGATGAGTCTTGGACTGAGATCAGGATGGAAGAGAGCCCGATTCAAGATCCTGCAAACCAGCCTGCGTTCGCCCGTGTTGTGGTGGCGGCACCGCGGGTTGAAGCCCAGCGACGTATTCCTTGGCACTTTTCCGCGTTCCGGAACGCATTGGTTGCGATTCCAGTTGACCGAAATTCTATCCGGCGAGCCAGTCGATTTCGACCGTGTGGATAGCATGTTTGTTGGACGCCAGGGAGACGCGATTGGCTTGTTGAACGGTGGCGCGCGATTGATTAATACGCATGAGCGCTATCGTCCCTGTTATCGAAAGGCTATTTATCTGGTGCGCGACATTCGTGACGTGGCCATCTCTTTGCACGCCTATCAGACAGGCCAACAAGGGAAGGGTTACTACCATATACCGAAGGGCGTGAAGACCTTCGATGATTATCTTCCGCTTTTTCTACAGGGACGGCTTACGCATTTCGGACCCTGGCACGATCATGTAAACAGTTGGCTCGATTCTCCGATCGCCAGGGACGGAAATCTTCTGGTTCTCCGGTTTGAGGATCTGCGCCGGAACCCGGTTGCGGAACTTACCAAGGCAGTGAACTTCCTGGGGCAGAACGTGGATCCAGCCGTCATTCAGAGGGCCGTCGCCAACAACACAGTCGAGAAGATGCGTGAGAAAGAAGACCATTCGCAAGTATTGAGCCAGTTTTTCAAACAGGAACATCGTTTCGTCCGGCAGGGCTCCGCGGGGGGATGGCGCGCGAAGCTTACCCCCTCCCAGATTGAGCTGATCAATCGCTATGCCGGGAAGACGCTCGAGCGAATGGGATATCCGACTGAGACAGAGGCATCTAACCCAGCAAAGGTGGCCGTAGTGAAATCGGAGACGACTTGGGTTTCGCCACGTCAACAAACGACATAGTCATGCCGTCAATGATCCTTCGGGATTCCGTTGACGCGTCTGAATTGGAGCGCGGCGTTTTGAAAATTTCAGAAAACATCGTGCTACGTCACTGGATGCATGAATGAAGATTCTCCTCGTCGGTCATGCCTGCAGTCCTCGCCAGGGCTCGGAGCCAGCCAATACCTGGAACTGGGCATGGAATTTGTCTCAAAATCATCAGGTTTGCGCTCTCGCACATCCGCATGACCGCGAAGGAGTGGACGAATTCCTTGCCGCGCACCCCAATCCCAATCTGCGGTTTGTATGGGTCAAGCCGCCACAATGGCTGGACCCTTGGAATCCGAAACAGGGTGAAAGATTCATTCGTTTGCACTACATCCTTTGGCAACGCGAGGCATTCCAGGAGGCAAGCCGGCTTTTGCGTGAGCGAGCATTCGACGTTGTCCACCACGTGAGCTGGGGAACCGTGAGTGCCCCGCCACTGCTGTGGCGCCTTCCCGTGCCGTTCGTCTGGGGTCCTGTCGGAGGCGGGCAGACCACTCCAGCTAGTTTTCTAAAATACTTCGGCTCGGCGCGCCCGAAGGAAATCTTGCGAACGGTCCGGGTTCATTTAATGCATCACATGCCAAACCTGCAAAAGGCTGCGGCAGCATCCGCCCTGGTTCTTGCTGTCAATCGCGAGACGGCTAACATCCTTACCTTGGCAGGCGCTCGCGAAGTCCGGCTTTTCTTGGATGCGGGCGTAACCCGAGCGTTTTTGCCAGAGCATTCCTTGCCTAAAAAACCTTCCAAGCGGTTTACGCTGTTTTGGGCCGGACGACTTGAATCGCGAAAGGCATTGCCATTGGCTCTCGAGGCATTAAGCCGAATCAAGGAGTTCCCGGTCCAACTGATCGTAGCCGGAGATGGCCCGCTTCGGAAAAAATTGGAGCAACTTGCCATTGATCTTGGCTTGGAAGGAGTCGTTACTTTTCTCGGCCGCGTGGATTGGCAGAAAATGCCTGAGCTTTTTGGGCAAGCGGATGCGTTTTTATTTACAAGTCTGCGCGACGCTTTCGGTACTCAGGTCCTCGAGGCTATGGCGCATTCCTTGCCTATCTTGACTCTGAATCATCAAGGGGTTAGAGACTTCGTCCCCGACGGCGCTGGAATCAAAGTTCCAGTCACGACCCCCGAAGGTACGGTTGCGGACTTGGCCGAAGCCATCGTTCGCCTGGCCGAGTCGGCGGAGGAACGGCGCAGGATGGGTGAATGCGGGCGGAAGCAGGCGGAAGACCAATCGTGGGAACACAGGGCGCTCAAAATGTCGGCCCTCTACCAGGATGTCATCTCGGCATCGGCGCGCAATCCCCGCAAGGGCTTTGAATACGACGCCGCGGCGAGGCTGGGCGTGCCCGTGCAGGTCGATGGACTCTCTCACGCTGGAACGGGAAAAGACGCGGAAATGCGAAATTCGTGAGGACTATTTTTGTCTCCGAGCGCCAAGCAAGCTTCATTGATTAGACCCATTGGAGGTTCGCAGTGCAACTGAGCGCAAACAGAAATCAATTGGTTCTCGAGAAAATCGGTGGGAGCGTATTCCTGTTTTTCACGGGCATGGTACTTATGTACCTGGTCGCCAAGCTAAGCTCCAAACTCGACACCAGCGACATGCTCGCGCTTGTGTGCATCGACCTGCTCTTTGGTATCTGTATTTTTTTCGCACTTGCATCCAGCCGCTCGATTACGCTTGATCGGACCGCAGCCGCTTATGCATCGCTGTTGGTGGTCTGGGCCTTCCTGGTGGGAGATGATGCCATTTTCTCCTTCAACCGCGTCAACCCGCTCAGCAGCGAGTCCGTGGAGCAATACAAGCCCACCGCGTACGGCCAAGCCATCTTCTGGATAATTTGCTCCCTATTTGTCGCGGTAATTTCTCTTCCCACAGTTCGCACTTGGATGAAAACTCTTTTTTCAAGGTCAAACAGGTGGCCGACCCTCTTCGCTCTGCTTTGCCTGATTTCCACCGCCTGGGCAGTTCAGCCCGTTTACTCTCTAGCCTGGGCCTTCAAACTCCTGCTGACCATCTGGATTCTGGCTTTAGTCATGCAACCCGACAAGCCCGAGGACGTAAGAAACTTCCTTAAAGCCATCCTGGCGATGTTTTGTTTCATCATAATCATCTCGATCGCGAAAGCCATTGTGGATCCCGCCGATGCCTTTAAGGGGAACCGGCTGGCCGGGGTAGTTGACCCGACCGACACATCCGAAACCGCCGGAATTGCCTTGATCATCTGTATAGCCCTGTATCACTGGGGCAAGAACAAGGCATATTTACTCTTAGCTGCTATATCTTCGATAGTAATGATCCTGGGAGGCGGCAAGACGGCATGCGTTGCTGCATTTGCGAGTTGCCTGCTTTTCTTTTTCTTGCAAAAAAGATTTAAGGCTCTGGCGATTTTCCTTCTGCTGATCGGCTTGCTTGCCGTTGCGCTCTATGTGTTCACACCCGTTGGAAATTACTATTCAACTTACTCTTCAGACCAATTGGAGACTTTCACGGGACGTACGATTCTATGGGAGCACGCATTGCCGGAGATTAAAGCCCACCTCCTATTGGGACACGGGTACATGAGTGAGAAGTTTTACAACCTCAATGTCCCCGGAGTGGGGAACTGGGAAGTAGGGCATATGCATAACGCTTTCCTGTCCGTCGCATACGATGAGGGGTTGCCGGGAGTGTTCTTAGTCGGGATGATGTGCCTGGTCACTACAATAAATCTGTGGAAGGCCTGGAAGCAGCGGCCGGAACCTGAGATTCGGATTCTGACGGTGGCTTTTATGGCCCTGTTCGTATGCCTGTTTCTCAATGGGCTCTTGAGCACGCCTTTCGGAGGCCGCCCGTTCGGCTTTCACTTGATCTTTTTGTCTTGCGTGGTCTTCAGCGCGAAAATTCGATACGGCTTGCGTCAGCAACCCGCCCTCGGCACGCAGCAGGGAGGATGAAATTGAAAGTCAGAATGAATTCTCCAGTGTTGATTAGGATTTGCGCTTTTTCTTGTCTCGCTGCGATATTTGCGCTCGCTTCGCTGGTGTGTTCGCGGAACATAACCGCAGCGAAGCGGAACGCGGCCCGGGTTGCTCCACCACCTAAGGATGCTGCGATGTCAGCCGACACTTCGATCCAGCTCATTCGACCTTCCGACGGTGGGCACGTGCCGATTCCCGCTTCGTTCTTTGGCCTGACGGTATTGCACCTCAACCAGGGATGGCCTTCCATTCCGTTCGGCGCCCTCGGAAAAAACGGCGCGCCCGGAGAATGGATCTCCGTAGAAAAGCGAAAGGGTCAGTTCGATTGGAAAGAACTCGACCGCTATACCGAAGCAGCGGAGAGCCACGGGATGGGGTTCTTCTTTTCCAGCGGGTTCGTGCCCGAATGGGCGGCAGAGAACAAGTCAAGTTGTAAACAGGCAAACTTCAATCCCGAAGTGTCCATGTGCACTTCGATGGTCGCGAACATTCGGGATTGGGACAATTTCGTGACCGCGCTCGCCACGCGCTATAAGGGCAAAATTCACATCTACGATTTGTGGAACGAGCCCTGGAACGAGAATATATTCACCGGTTCGGTCCCAGACATGGTCACACTGACCACACACATGCACGACATCATTCGGTCCATCGATCCTAGCGCCGTCATAGTGGCTCCTGCCCCCACGCCACATCGTTGGCTTGAGGGTTACCTGGCTGCAGGCGGAGTTCGATCCGTGGACGCGTTCAGCGTGCATGGTTATACCACCAATATGGATTTGGACACCCCAGAGGTAAGCCAGGCATGGAAGTCTGAACCACTGAAAGCCATCCTGGCCAAATACGGGCTTGCGGACAAGCCGATCTGGGATACCGAAGGTTCCTGGGGCAACCAAGCCCGCCGCGCAATCAAAGACCCGGACCTGCAGGCGGCGTTTGTGGCTCGGGCGTATTTGCTGCACTGGGCCGCCGGAATCACCCGTTATTATTGGTACGCATGGGATGAGCCGAATTGGGGCACGCTCTGGGATCGCGAAACGGGTTTACGAAAACCGGGTGTCGCGTATGAACAAATTTATCAATGGATGGTTGGGGCGACCATGACCCGGCTCTGCTCGGAACGCGGTGGCGACACGTGGACTTGCGAGTTTTCGCGGCCAGGCGGATATGTAGCGGAAGCCGTGTGGAATACGTCCGGCAATCAACACTATTCCGCGCCCTCAAAGTACTCACAGTTCCGCGATTTGGATGGAAACACAGTAAAGGTATCGAGCGGTTCCGTTGAAATCGGTTTGAAGCCGATCCTCCTGGAAAATTTTTCGCCCCGTTAAACAGCATCAAATCGGGAACCAGTTTATTGAGTTCAATGAGCGGGTTAGGCCGGAACACGGCAAGCCCGCCAATCTCTCACTCTGCGGATAATTTGTCACCATGAGCAGTTTTTCGGCCGAGACCCCGCGCGGTAAACCGATGCTACTACAGCCAGCGATATCCGAGAATCGTGCCGCCCAGGAGTCGGACTCCGCTCCTGCTCCTCCACAGCAGGCCAGGTCGAACAACGGGAACGACTTTCTGCGGACGCTCTTTCAACTCTTTGAGGAGTTCGCGATTCGATATTGCGTGCTCCATTCCTGGGAAGGATTGCCGGAAAAAGTTCCGCACAATCTGGACATTGCGGTGCATTACCAGGACAAAGATAAGCTTGCGCTGGTGTTTCAGGTCATCCTGGATCTGGGGTTTCAGCCACTGCAGCGCTTGAACCATCTTGGAAACACTTATTCCTTCCTATATTTCTGGTTTGAAAATTCAGTGCCGAAGGCGCTGGCCGTCAACCTGATTTGCGATCGCGGCCGGAACAGATTGAAGCTGCCTTACGGGGATGAACTTCTGTCGACCAGTCAGCGGCACGGCAACCTCCGTGTGGTCGATCCAGCGACCGAATTCACTTTTCTTCTTTCGAAGATGGCATGGGGAGAACGCGTTCCCGAGGACGGTGTGCCTCGATTGAAGCAGCTCTCCGGGGAACTGGGAACACCGCAGACAAAGAAACTTTGCAGTGAAATATATCCAAAGAAGTGGGCGAGCCGCATTGCCGAAGCATGCGCGAATGGTTCGATCGACGAAATTCTGAAAAAAATCGGGCCACTGCCTGTGTGGGAAGACCTTCTGCTGCACCCGGTGCAACTGGTTCGCCATTTAGTCGTGGAGTCGGCATCCTCCATTCGCGGGTGGCTCAGGCCAACAGGACTCATCATCGCCGTGATGAGACCGTATGGCGTTGGTCCAAGCGCGCTGATCGAGTTGCTCGGACAGGCGTTTGGGCCAATTTTTGCCAGGAAACGCAATTTCAATTTCAGACCGCAAGTGATTCCGCAGCGGACCAAAGACAAGTCCCACATTCTTCCGCCCCGCGGCAGCCTGGTATCCGTCCTCTTTCTATTGTGTTTTTTTGTCGATTATTGGATCGGATACTTGTTCGTGGTTCGTCCGGCGCTCACCCGATCTACCCTGGTTCTTTTTAACCGCTATTTTCAAGATATCCTGGCGGAGCCACTGCGGTTTCGTTACGGAGGACCGTATTGGGTGCTCAAGCTTATATCTCACATCATTCCATCGCCTGATCTGGTTTTCATTGTCGTCAAGGCCGAAGAAGAGTCGTTCATGTCGGTGGAGGAAAAATTAACTCCTGCGGAATCGAAAAAGCAAAGCGAGTTATATCTCCGGCTGACTTCAAGCCTGTTGCGTTCCACGAAAGTCTGGTCTGGACGTGGACTCGACAGAGCCGTGGGACAGGCTTCCCGGTTAGTGCTCTATCAACTTGCAACGGGAGGGGGCAGGGGGGGATCCAGCTCGAGCCAAACTGAGAGTTCTGCGGCTCCGCGCGTACCCGCTTTGATATCCCTTCACGCCTCGAAGAACACCACACATGGGTTCGCCCGGCACGGATTTTCCAGGACGCAGCGCTATGTTGTGCTGCCGTCTCATAACGCGCCTCGGTGGCTCTTTCCCGTTGGGAATAATGCGGGTGGCAGTTCCAAAAGCGGATTTCAACTGTATACGCCCTACTCCCGAATTGCCCAGGCGATGAAAGGGCTGGTCGTGGGTACGATTGCAGGCTGGCAAAGTTGGGCAGGGCCTCAAGCGGTCGTAGGCTCGAAGATGGCTTTGCCTCTGGAGAAACTAGTCAGCGAAATTACCGGAGAGGAAATGCCGGTGTTCGCCCTGTCAATCGGCACTCCCGGCCTTTTTCGCAAACTGACGGTACAGGTCATGCGTCTCGACGGCGAAATCCTCGGATATATAAAGCTCCCTTTGACCGAGGCGGCATCGGAACGTCTCCGCCACGAAGCGAAGACTCTCGAGTATCTGTCCAGTTTCAGCGAATTGAGTCCTTATATTCCCAAATTGCTGCACGCGGGTGGTTGGGGGGACGGTTATATCGTCTTTCAGACGGGGAGTCCTACACAGGGGGGGCCAACGGAGTTTGGCCCACTTCACCAGAAATTTCTGGAAGTTCTCTGGAGCGTACGGCGCGTGTCCAAACCAGGGCACATCCTGCTTGATGAGGTGGCCACTCGCTGGCGCAAGGTAGAACCGCATATGGATTCTCTGTGGCAAACCCTGGGAGAGGGCGCCATTGCCAAGGCTAGCCGGGAACTCTCTGGTGTGAACATCCCTTGCGGCATCATGCACGGTGATTTTGCCCCGTGGAATACGCGCCTCAACGAGGGCACGCTTTTTGTTTACGATTGGGAATGGGCCTCATTGGAGGCGCCGAATTCCTGGGACATCCATCACTTCCGCGTCCAGGTGACCAGCCTGCTTGACAAGAAGGGCGGCAGCGATTTGCTCTTGGGCCAAACACCGGGGGAACGCGCCAGTTTCTTGCTCTACATCTTGAACACTGCCTGTCAATTCTTCGAAGAAAAGAATTCGGATGGACACCCGGGGCTAGGGTGGCGGCAGAAGCTGCTCATGAAGGAATTGTCGTGAACGGGGTTTCACGGTCGTGAAAATCCTTCTTGTACACAATGTGTACCAGCAACCGGGTGGCGAGGACGTCGTCTTCGAACAGGAACGCCAGCTGCTCAGCAGCTTCGGGCATGAAGTGTTGACCTATGTCCGCAGCAACCATGAGAACGAGGGCTCGTCTCTCATCGATCGGATCGGTCTGGCGAAGCGGACAGTTTGGGCAAGCGATACGCGCCAGGAATTCGCGGCACTCCTCCGCCGGGAACGCCCCGATGTCGTGCATGTTCACAATACTTTCATGAGAATCTCGCCTTCCATTTATTCAGCGTGCAGGGAGGCGCGCGTTCCGGTTGTCCAGACGCTCCATAACTACCGGCTTGTCTGCCCGGCCGCGATTCTGTATCGGGACGGCCACCCATGCGAAGACTGCCTCGAGCACAGTTTGTGGCAAGGAGTGCGCCACGGTTGCTATCGCGACTCGCGCGCGGCAACCGGCGCGGTGGCGTTGATGCTGGCCGCGCATCGTACTGCGCGAACCTGGACACGAAATGTGGATCGCTACATCACCCTGACGGATTTCGCGCGGCGGAAATTCATCGACGCTGGACTGCCCGCCGGGAAGATCTCTGTGAAACCGAACTTTGTAGCCCGCGATCCAGGCCGGCGAAAAGACCGCGGCAGCTATGCGCTCTTTGTCGGCCGACTATCGCCCGAGAAGGGGCTCGCGACGTTGCTTTCCGCCTGGGAAAAATTGCCGCAGCAGATTCCATTATCGATCGTGGGCGATGGGCCGATGCGTCCCGGGCTGGAAGAACGATCCGCATCGCGAAGCCTGTCTGCTGTTTGCTTCCGCGGGCGCCTGCCTCATGAACAGATTGTGGGCGCAATCCACGGAGCCCGCTTCCTGATTTTTCCGAGCCAGTGGTATGAAGGTTTTCCGATGACAATTGCCGAATCCTTTGCCTGCGGCGTGCCTGTCATATGCTCGCGACTGGGCGCGATGCGGGAGATCGTGGAGGACGGCCGGACCGGCTTGCATTACACGCCAGGCGATCCCGAAGACCTCGCGAAAAAAGTGCAGTGGGCCTGGGATCATCCCGAGGAGCTTGAGCGCATGGGCGAGGCGGCACGTAAGGAATATGAAACGAAGTACACGGCGGAGAAGAATTACCCCCAGCTGATGGAAATTTATCAGCAGGCGATTTCGCGGGATGACCGCCTCGGGGTGACCAAACCGCACGTTTCAATTCCGCAATTCAATCTGCTCGGCGTGCGTGTCCACGCGTTGCAGATCCCCGAAGTCGTAACCTGGATGGAAGCCGCCATCGCCGACCGGTCGCGATGCCGATTCCTCTCTGCGACGGGAATGCACGGCGTCACGGAAGCCCAACATGATCCGCAATTCAAAGAGATCCTCAATGCGGCCGACCTCGTCGTGCCGGACGGAATGCCGCTTGTTTGGGCGGCGCGGCGCCATAAACTTCCGCTGCGACGGCGCGTCTACGGCCCTGAATTGACGGAAACGTTTTGCCGTGTGACCGGCGCAAAGTATAGCCACTTTTTCTATGGCGGAGCGCCCGGTGTCGCGGAGCATCTTGGCGAGGTGCTGCAGGAACGTTACGGGATTCGAGTTGCCGGATGTTATTCGCCGCCTTTTCGCCCGCTTACCGGCGCCGAGGAAATTACCGTCCGCGAAATCATTGAATCCGCGAAACCTGATGTGCTCTGGGTGGGGCTGAGCACTCCGAAGCAGGAGCGTTGGATGTATGCCCACCGAAACGTTCTCGCTGTGCCACTCCTTATGGGGGTGGGGGCGGCATTCGATTTTCATACGGGGCGAGTCAAGCAAGCCCCGGCATGGATGCAGGAAAACGGGTTGGAGTGGTTGTTCCGTCTCGTTCAGGAACCACGAAGGTTGTGGCGCCGGTACCTGATTTATGGTTCCCAGTTTGCATGGAATGTTTCTCTCGAACTCATCGGCTTTAAGAAATTCTAAGGAGAGTTTTCAAAATGGAGTGGAAGGACCGGAATGTCCTGGTTACCGGCGGCGCATCGTTCATCGGGTCCGGCATCGTAGATCTAGTCTTGTCGAAGGGGGCGCGCGTCCGCGTGGTGGATGATTTGAGCAGCGGAAGGCTCGATAACATCCAGGCGCACATCGACGCCGGCCGCGTCGAATTCATGCGGGCGGACCTGCGAGAGCAGAAGAACGCGGAAAAGGCCGTCGAGGATATGAGCGTGGTTTTCCATCTCGCCGCTGACCACGGCGGGCGCGGATATGTGGACCTGCATCAGGCGGCTTGCGCGACGAATTTGATGCTTGACGGCATGCTTTTCCATGCATGCTACAAGGCGAGAGTTGACAAGGTCGTCTACGCTTCTTCCGGCTGCGTCTATCCGAACTTCATTCAGAACGACTTGAACAAGATGTTGTATCTCACCGAAGACATGGTCGGGCCGGGCTATGACGCCGATAATATGTATGGGTGGGCGAAGTTGATGGCCGAGATGACCCTGCGCGCCTATCACAAAGACTGGGGCATGAAGTCGGCTTCCTGCCGCTACTTCACCGTCTATGGGCCTCGCGGAGTGGAAAATCACGCGGTGATCGCCATGATCGCGCGTGCATTTATCGATCAGAACCCGTTTATCGTTTGGGGCACGGGCGAGCAAATCCGCAATTGGACTTATATCGATGACATCGTCAGCGGCACAGTTCTTGCCGCCGAAAAAATCGACGACGGCACCGCCGTGAATCTCGGGACCATGGAGCGCATCAAGGTGATCGACGCCGCGAAGGAAGTCCTGCGGTATATGGGCAAGACCGCCGAATTCGAACTGCATCCCGAAATGCCCACCGGACCGCTCAATCGCGTCGCCGATAATTCCCTGGCAAACAACCTTTTGGGATGGGAACCGAAGACGATGTTTATGGATGGTCTCCATAAGACCATCGACTGGTACGTCGCCAATAAGAAACGCGCTCAGGTCTCGGAAAAGCTCGAAGCGGTTTTAACGGAACGGTAATATCCCGGTTCAATTCCAACCATCGCGACAATTCTATGGAAAGCAGATAGCGGAGTTCGTTCATCGCATCTCTGGCCCTGCCACAGAGTGGCCTCTTTGAATGCCCGATCGTCAAAAAAGAAGTGAGACGGATCCAATACGTCATAAAGAGTCGCTCGATTTCTGCAGTCCTGGCGCGGCACATATGATTTCCCGTTTTTGACTGGCGGCGAAATCCTAAAACTCTAAACACCAAGAGACCCATCCATGAAAAACCCAATAGCAGTCGCCACAAGCGTTGCACCCCAGTCTCATCCTCTGATCGCTCCACACGGCGGGAGCCTGGTAAATCTTCTGGCCAGTCCGGACCGCTGCATGGAGTTGCAAGCCGAATCGCGGGACTGGCAGTCCTGGGATCTCACGCCGCGCCAGATCTGTGACCTCGAACTGCTGATGAACGGCGCCTTCTCGCCGCTGCAGGGATACATGTGTCGCGCCGACTATGAATCCGTTTGTTCTTCGATGCGCCTGACCAACGGACTCCTCTGGCCCATGCCCATCACTCTTGATCTTCCGGAAAAACTGGCCAAGATTCTCGCTCCGGGCGCGCACCTCGCGCTCCGCGACTCGGAGGGCGTGATGCTTGCCCTCTTGCACGTCGAAGAAATCTGGCAGCCTGACCGCGAAACCGAGGTCAAGGCTGTGTATGGCACGGCGAACCGCATGCATCCCGGAGTCGCCCAAGTCCTCGAACGTTCGAATCCCTGGTACGTTGGCGGGCACGTCGAAGGCATCCGCCTCCCGTCCCATTACGATTTCCGCAATCTTCGTCTCCATCCGGCGCAATTACGGGAAGAATTCTCGCGGCTCGGCTGGAACAGGATCGTCGCCTTTCAAACGCAAGACGTCATGCATCGCGCGCACCTCGAATTGACGTGGCGAGCCGCGAAGGGTGCGGATGCAAATCTTCTGATTCATCCGTCGGTTGGCGCGACGAAACCAGGCGACGTCGAGCACTACACTCGTGTGCGGTGCTATCAAGCCCTGCTCTCCCATTATCCAGCGGGGGCCGCGAAGCTTTCGCTGCTGCCGCTGGCAACGCGAATGGGCGGACCGCGCGAAACCGTATGGGACGCCATCATCCGGAAAAATTACGGATGTACGCATCTCATCGTTGGCCGCAACCATGCCGGACCGGGAAACGACGCAGACGGAAAGCCTTTTTACCGGTCCTGTGAAGCTCAAAAACTCCTCTGCCAACACGCCTTTGAGCTTGGCGTTGAGATGGTTCCAGTTCAGCCGATGGTCTACGTCCCCGACCAGGGTGAGTATCTACCCGAAGACCGAATACCCGCGGGCGCGAAAGTAGCCGGCATATCTGGCGCTGAACTCCAAAATCTCATGGACGAAGGCAATGACATTCCGGAGTGGTTCACGTTTCCGGCAGTAGCGCGCGAATTGCGGCGGACATACCGGCCTCGCCCCAAGCAGGGGCTGGCAATTCTTATGACGGGCCTTTCCGGTTCCGGGAAATCCACCATCGCAAACGCTCTCTTCATCAAGCTGCTGGAAATCGGAGGCCGCCGGGTTACCATGCTCGACGGCGACCTCGTTCGCAAACACCTCTCTTCCGAACTCGGATTCTCGAAAGAGCATCGCGACATCAATATTCGCCGCATCGGTTTTGTGGCGGCGGAAATCGCTAAGAATGGCGGGATCGCGCTGTGCGCTCCCATCGCGCCGTATGACAGTGTGCGGAAAGATGTGCGCGCAATGGTCGAAAATGGCAGTGGTTTCATTCTTGTGCATATCGCCACACCGATCGAAGTATGCGAGCAGCGCGATCGCAAAGGTCTATACGCCAAGGCTCGCGCCGGCGTAATCCCCACATTTACAGGGGTTTCCGATCCATACGAGACTCCCACAGACGCCGAGATCACGATCGATACTGCCCGCGTCAGCGTGGAAGAGGCGGCGGATCAAATCCTGGCCTATCTCCACAGCGAAGGATATTTCAGAGAACTGCCCGCAAATTCAAACAAGAAAGTTTGGTCGTCCGCAATACGAGCCAACGACAACGGCTACACCTACGTGGAATCGCATGCGGAATTGAATCAGACCACATAACAGGAAATGACAAAAACTGCCAGGACAGGGGTCTATGCATCACGATGCCGGGATGTGGAGCGGATCGAAGTCGCGCTCCGCATTGCGATGGAACTTCTGCGTCGATTCTCCGCCACGAACGTCGAGACCGACTATAAGCGTGGCGGAGATCCCGTCACGGAGGCGGACCGCGCAGCAAACGCTTTGTTACGCGAAATGCTGGTCGCCAAGGACGAGGGATGGCTCTCCGAAGAAACTGAGGACACCGTCGGCCGGCTGGCAAAGCGGAGGGTCTGGGTCGTGGATCCACTCGACGGAACGAAAGAATTTCTGGAGGGGATTCCCGAATGGTGCGTCTCCATCGGCCTCGTGGAAGATGGTGTTGCAGTCGCGGGGGGAGTCGCAAATCCTTCCACCGGTGAAATTTACATCGGGTCGGTCGAAACCGGATTTGTTTGTAACGTTGCGAGGACCGGACCGCAGGCAAGGACGCAGCCTCCCACAAAAGACCACGAAGTCGTCGTTCTCGCCAGCCGCAGCGAATATAAGAAAGGAAGATGGGAATGTTATCAGGGTCAATTTTTCGGCGTGGTTCCGACAGGCTCCATCGCCGGTAGGCTCGCTCGCGTCGCGGCAGGACTCGCCGACGCAACATGGACACTGGATGCCCGGCACGAATGGGATGTTGCCGCCGGCGTGGCGCTGATCCGTGCAGCAGGGGGACTGGCCGAAATCGCCCGCGGCGTCGAACCTGTCTTCAACCAGGTGTCGCCGCGTTTCGATCGCCTCGCCGCCTTCGCACCCAACCGCCCTCGCATTTCCGAGCTGCTTCGCGATAGCGCATGGAACGGCGCGCCGAATTCAATTGACCGGGCAGCGACCGCGGGCTAGCGCACACCTCGATTGGCCAGTTCTTGGATTGTGGGACGTTCTTCCGCTTCCGCCTCTCGATGCAACATTAAATGCTTCGTGTACAACGTTTGCCCTGAAAGGACGCCAGGACGGGCAAAGGCACATTCACCGAGTGGCCGCAACAACTCCGTGGTAAGTGGAATGATGGTCGCTTTCACGGATCCTCTCGCGCCGTTTGACCATTTCATTGTGCGACATTTTATTGAACAAGAAACAACGCGGGTTCCGGGTGGGTGTGATTTATCTTTAGGAAAATTCATGAATGGTTAAGGGTGCTACGGATGATCGGACTTATTCGGTTTGAATTTTCTCGCGTCGTCGGTCTCATCGTTAAAAGCGGTCTGTCGCTTCCACAGATCGCACGGAAGAGTCCTGAGGGCAGTCAGCCCCGCCGAGGCTGCATTCCAAGCTTGTCTCGCGCCATGTCTTTTCTTGCCGCCAGAATTTCCGTGCTTGTATTCCTGGCCGGTTTGCTGCCCGGTTTGGCCTGGGCACAGTCCGACGTCGTCACGCAACACTATGACGCCAGCCGGACCGGGCTCAACCCGAATGAAGTCATTCTGACTCCCGCGAACGTGAATTCCACGCAGTTCGGCAAGCTGTTCTCCCAGTCCGTGGACGGACTAATCCTTGCCCAGCCGTTGTACGTTTCCAACTTGACTATTCCGGGCAAGGGAACCCACAACGTCGTTTTCGTCGAGACGGAAAACGACAGTGTGTACGCGTTTGACGCCGATTCAAACACGGGGGCCAACGCCAGCCCGCTCTGGCACGTCAGCGTCATCGATGCCGCGCACGGCGCAGAATCGGGGGCGGAGCCTGTTCCCAGTGGCACTACCGGGATTCATTGCGGGAACATTGCGCCGGTTTACGGGATCACCGGGACCCCTGCGATTGACACCACCACCAAAACCATGTACTTCGACGCAACCTCCGTGGAGAACGGGACGGTTCTGCATCGCCTGCACGCGCTGGACATCACGACGGGCGCCGAAAAGGTTCCGGGTCCCATGCTGGTGAAACCCACCGTGGCAGGCACCGGGGATGGATCGGTCAACGGGAAAGTTACGCTCGATGCCACCACGACCTGGAATCGGACCGGGCTGCTGCTGCTGAATGGAATTCTATACATTTCCTTCGGAGCCCACTGCGATACCAACCCATGGCATGGCTGGCTGATGGCCTACGACGCTTCCACATTTGCGCAGAAAGGCATTTTTAACAGCACCCCAAATGGCCGAGGTGGAGGGATTTGGATGGCCGCCGGGGCCGGCATCGCGGCGGACTCCAACGGAAACTTGTTCATCGCCACGGGGAACGGCACCTACGACGGCGCCACCGAATGGAGCGACTCGGTCATAAAGTTGGGTCCGTTCAGCGCTGGCAAGCTGCCCGTGGGGGATTGGTTCACGCCATTCGATCAAAGCGTGCTGGATTCCCATGATCAGGACCAGTCTTCCGGCGGTGTGCTTCTGTTGCCGGACCAGCCTGCGGGGTCGCCCCGCCGGCATCTGCTGGTCACGGGCGGCAAGGACGGCACGCTGTATCTTCTCGATCGCGACGACTTGGGAAAATTTAATTCGAGGAATAATAACCAGGTCTGGCAGAGTCTGCCGAACTCCGGTCCTGCGCTCCGGGCGGCGCCAGCCTGGTGGAACAACAACGTATATCAGGGCCGCAGCAGCGGTGCCGTCGGGAATCGCACCGACTACCTCAGAGCTTACAGTTTCGATACCCAGACCAGTAAGCTCTCCGGGGTTTCCACTTCTCATACTCCTGAGTTGTTCGGGTTTCCCCCTCCCACTCCCATTGTGACCGCGAATGGGAACACCAACGCCATCGTCTGGCTTTTGCAGAATAACGGCTATGCCAACGGGGCCCCGGCCATCCTCCGCGCCTACGATGCCACCGACCTGGCCAAAGAACTGTACAACTCTGCCCAGAATTCGGTCCGGGATGATCCCGGTCCAGCCGTGCAGTACTCGGTACCGATGGACATCAACGGCAAGGTGTATGTGGGCACGCAAACGCAGCTCAGTGTCTTTGGCAAGCTCTAATCGCTATCCAGCGTTGGGATGAAGACTTCGCGCAAGCGTCGCAGTGACCCATTCAGACTGCAAGACTTATCGGGCATTGGCATTTGCCCCGCGCGAGTTCGACGAATCATCTTGATTCCGTATAGAAAAGGACTAGCATTCATGAAATGAAGGCTAGCCGCAAATCGCCTGGGAGAACGTGTCCCAGCGTGATGAGCCGCCAGCGGAATAGCTGCCGGCTGAAACCAGATCGCTGCAGTCTGTCTGAATTCTTGAGCTGGAAACAAGTGCTACTCTGTGGTTTGGCGATGGTAGTTTCGGTCATACCATTGTGCGCACAAAGAACTAGATACACTCCAGGCTTCGGAGCGGCCGGCAAGCCCTCAGTAAATGTCGTCCATAACTCGACATTTAATACTGCCCCGACGGCAGATGAAGAGCGGTGTTTTCCATGGAAATTAGCGGCAGTGGGATCCACAACCGTGAGTGTTACGAGTTTGAAAGTTCCGTCGAACGCAAGGATCGAATATGAAAAGGCATGTGAAGCCTCCAATAAAAATAAGTTCGTAGAAGCCGAGCAGCACGCACGCAGCGCGATTGACAAATTTCAAGACTATTCGGCGGCATGGGTGATGTTAGGCGTGATTCTTGAAGAGCAACTTAAGGCGCAAGGGGCGCACGACGCCTGTTCTCATGCAGCCGCAATCGATTCGACATACTTGCCGGCGTATCTTTGCGCGGCAGAGGTTTCGGCCCGAAATCGAGAATGGGAACTGGTGCTAAACGCGGCAGACCTGGCCCTGGGTCTCAAATTGGAAGGCGATCCGTACGCCTATTACTACAGCGCGAAGGCTTACCTTCACATGAACAATCCCGTGGAGGCAAAAAAAAGTGCATTGCAGGCCGTGGAGATTGACGTAAATCACAGTGAGCCGTCTTTTTATTTGCTCCTGGCCCAAATCTATGAGCGCGAGGGTGACAGCGCGAATGCCATAGCGCAGCTCCAGCAATTCCTGAAACACCCCACCGATCGACAACAAGAAGATGCAGCGAAGCGGTTCCTGGCCAAACTTGAGTCGCAACAATCCACAAAATAGACGAGCCGGCATGTAGAAGTTGCATTTTGTAGGCATGAGTGCGCGGGAACTTGACTGTGTCGGAGGCAAAAGCCAGTTTCCGAGAAGCAGGGGTGGTCTCTATGAGCGATGCAACACTTGCGCAATGGCTTCTTGTAGGAGTCTCGGAAGCTGATTTTGTTCGCGGGCGTCAATTCAAACAAAAAAAGCCCTGATTGTGATTGAACACTGCCGTACTGATTGATTCTCGAGGAGAAGTGGTGTCAGATCAACTGGTTATAGAGTGTTGCATCGACCGGTTGAGATGGCAGACCTTATCGAAATTTGGAACCTTGCCCACAAGACTGGCGTCAGTCTGGCCCCCAACCAAGTTTCTGAACGTGAAGGCTGCCAACTCTTCTCTCGTACGAGCAAGGGGAATCGCAATACTCATTCATTTTGACTACCCGTTCACCGCTGCCTGATCTTTTCAGCGTTCCCCATAAACCGCCCGTACCAGTTCCCAAATTAATCTCCAGCTTGTCTTTGCCTTCAGGCCTCCAGCTCCAGGACGCCTCCCAGGGGTGCGCTCTCCCTTCCCGACTAGGCTGCGTACGTTGAAAGATGTGGCTCCGGGTGCTCCGGTCACATTTAAGAGTTCAAAGCGAGTAAGGAACAAACTACTAACCCATAAAAAGGGGGGGAGAAGAGCGCTAGCCCTTCTCCCCCATATAAGCCGCCTTGAAGGGCAACTATCCGATTGGAGTGGTGTCGGCCGCACCGATGGACGGGACCGCGCCATCCGAGGTCTGGTAAATCACACCGCTCTGGTTGGTGATGAAATACCGCTGACCAGTCGAGCTGGACGAGGGCTTGGCGAGAATCGAGTACTGTGTGACGGGCGTAGCAGCAACCGGCGTGTAGCTGAACGTATATCCGCTCTTTACCGGAGCGGCAGCGCCGAGCAAGCTGTCCACCAAGTCTGCCGATGCGGAGCTGGGTGTCGTACCGCCACCCGTCAACGGCCCGAGTTGCGCCAGGTTGGTGGCAGGATCGGTACCGTAGGTGGTCTGGTAAGCCACGATGGTCGTGTTATATGTGCGCAGCGCCGCAACCGCGGACGCTTCATTGGCCGACATCTTTGCACGCAGTAAGTTCGGGATTGCAATGGCCGCGATGATCAAAATGATCGCGACGACGATCAACAACTCAATCAACGAAAAACCCTTTTGCTGCTCCCTCATTTGATCTCCTCCGACAGTTGGACGTTAATATAGTTTTGCCCGCGTTTCAGGGCTGCATGATTGATTGGGCAATTCGCGACCCAAACAACTTCCAAGACAACAATTCGTTGCTACATTTGCAAGTGTAAGGAAATAGGGTATTTAGATACGATTGACGGCAAAAGGTGCAGTAAGGACCAAACTCTCATTCGCCTGTAGCTAAATGAAACCGACAAATTACGTCACATTTGGCTAGAAACGTGACACTTTAGGGCTTAATCGTAATATCCAATTTTAGTCTCAGCTTCACGCACCGTGTTCTCCCTCGGCCCCCGACGCAGAATTGTATCCAGTACAGGTCCGGATCGGGATTGCAATGTGCCGAGGAGACAAGTTCAAGTGGGAGAGATTATAGGAATACGGCCAGTTTTTCCCAACCTCATAAGGACAGCATTCCGATATTTGCCGGGACTTGGCTCCGACCTGCCACGAGGTAATTCACGAGCGATGCCAGCACCGACTGCGGCTCGTGAACACGGGCGATGACGGAAATTATGACGGGACCGGTATCGAACAGAAGCTTCCTCTAATTAATTAGGCAAGATTACTTGGAGAGGCTCCTCACTGCGTCCGCCTCGGAATTGGAAATTTCAAAGATAGTCACCAGCCTGGTCATCTGCAGCAACTCGCTGGCTCCCATTCCCAGATTGCAGAGGCACAGCTTTGCCCCGCTCGATTTCGCGCTGGTATGCGCGGCGACCAGCGCGCCGAGGCCCGAGCTGTCAATAAACATGATATTTTTCAAATTCAGAACCAGTTTCTTCTTGCCCTCGCCCAGCAAGCCCTTCACTTTTTCACGAAGCGCGCTAGTCTCTTCCCCAAGTACGATGCGCCCGTCAAGCCACACCACGGTTACCCCATTCACTTCTCCGCTGGTAATGTTTAAGGCCATGGTGGTTTTCTCCTGGTCAAAAAAAGGATCCCCTGGCAGCTCCTCCAGGCCCTCAAGATTAATTCCCTCTTCCTGTAGACCAGAACATATCACCCGATATATGCGCCATCAACTCGATTGTCATGAGAAGTCACAATGGCCAGTGCGAATTTGCATCCCCAAGAGGCAAGCGCCGGTTTCTGCAAGTTTATTCCGGCGCACCGGTGTGCTATGGTGGCCTCGGTCCGACCATGCAAGACGACATCAAAATCAGCGCGCGAGCCATCCCGTCGCTCCACATCATCGCTTCGGGAGTTGTGTTCGCTTTCCTTTACTTTGCTTCGAGCGTTGTAATGACGCTGCTGCTGGCCGCTTTGCTCGCATATTTTCTCGATCCGGTCGTCGAATTCCTCGAACGAATGCGCATTCCTCGAGGGCTCGCATCACTGATGGTACTGCTGGTGGTGATGTCTCTGGTCGCCGGGCTGGGCTTCCTGGTGGCCAACCGCACGGAACAATTTGTAGCCGATTGGCCGCGCTACAGCGCCATCCTGCGCAACGCCACAACGGCGGTTGACCGCAAGCTGGCCACAGTGGAAAACCAGGTTGAGGCGATTGCCCCTGAGGAAGAAAAGGAACGCCAAACGGTGCGCGTCGCCGAAGGGAGGCCCGTTCGGGATTTGGTGTTTCTCGGAGTGGGCTCGCTTTATTCCTTTTTACTTGTCGCCGCATTTCTTCCGTTTCTGGTGTTCTTCATGCTCGCTGCCAAGGCGCAGATCTGGAAAGCCACGATGGAATTATTCCCCGCCGGGAAACGCACGCGCGTCAAGGAGGCGCTCGATCAAGTCAGCACCATGCTTCGCGGCTACCTTGCCGGAAACGCGCTGGTGGCGCTGATCCTGATGATTGCAAGCTGGGCCTTTTTCCTGATGATTCACCTGGACTACCCTTTTCTGGCGGGCTGTGTCTCGGGCCTGCTGAATCTAGTGCCGTATCTGGGCGTTGTGCTTTCCTGGCTGCCTCCTTTTTTCCTCGGCATGGTGAAGTGGAGCACCATCGGTCCTTATCTTGGAATTGCGGCAGCCCTCCTTTTTCTCCATATTATTGGCCTTAACGTGCTGATGCCCGCGATTGTCGGACGCCGCGTTCATTTGAATCCCCTGGCCGTCACCGTTGCGTTGCTGCTCTGGGGATGGCTTTGGGGGGCCATAGGGCTCGTCCTGGCGATCCCGATCACTGCAACAATTAAAGTGATCTGCGATCACGTCGAGGGCTGGGAACCGGCGGGGCGCTGGCTCGGTGCATAGCGTAACGCCGCGGATTCGATTTTGGCCCGGGATTACTGATGAGGAGCGAAACGGCGGAAGCCGGCCTGGGGGTGGGAACCAGGCTGAGTCTCGAGTCCATCGAGCGCTCATAAGAAAACGCGAGGGGAACGCAAATGGAAACAACGTGGAAGTTTGGCCGGTTGTCGGCGAGAGCGGCATGCCTCACAGTTGTGTTCGCAATCGTGTGCGCGACGGGCGCTGCCCTGTGGCCGCAATCGAATTCGATAACGATCACTTTGGCAGGGCAGTCCATGATCCGGTCGGATATCCGCGAGACCGCGCCGGCAGCGGTGCCGGTGATCCAGGGGCTGCTGAAAGGCGATGTGGTGTTCACCAACCTGGAAGCGGCAGTCGCCGAAAAAGGCGAGTCGGTCCATGAGGGCAGGGGATTTCTCACTCCGCCGGAAGCACTCGATGCGTTGAAGACTTTCGGTTTTAACTTGGTGGCCTTGTCCGGCAACCATGCATTCGATCTGAAAGTGACGGGCATTCAGAATACACTGCGGGAGGCGGACAGCCGGAAAATCGTTCACGCCGGAACTGGAAACAACGTGGCCGAAGCTGTAGCGCCGGGTTATCTGCGCACGCCGAAGGGCACGATTGCTCTGATCGCAAGCGCATCAGGCCTGATTACGCCGGGAGGAAGCGCCACGGCCGGCCGGCCGGGCGTGAATGAACTTCGCGTTGAAGCCGGCGGCATAGAAAATGAAGCGACGGACGATCTGCCCGGCGCGCCCGGGAACACGCCGAATGCTGAGGATTCGCAACGCATACTGCGAAGCATTCGTGACGCCCGCCAGCATGCAGACCTCGTGATCGTGTATCAGCATAATCACGTTTTCAGCAATCACTCGTTCACGACGGTGTTCACGGAAGGACTGCCGGAGCGGCTGGCCCCGAATGATTGGCTTGTGAAATGGACGCATGCGGAAGTGGATGCGGGCGCGGACATCATCGTGATGCACGGCGCGCCTCTGCTGCACGGGGTGGAGATTTATCACGGCCGGCCAATTTTCTACGATCTGGGCAACTTCATTTACAACCTGACGCCGACGCTGACGTACATCGACGAACCGATGAATTGGGAAAGCGCGGTCGCGTACGTCCAATTTCAGGGGAAGAACCTGCAATCGGTTTCGCTGCGGCCGATCGCCCTGAACAACGTGGGCGAGGGCCAGCCCGATATCCACGACCCGCACACGAACAACCAATTCCTTGACACGCGCGGATTGCCTTCGCCTATGACGGGTGCAAGAGCGGGTTATATCCTCCAACGCCTTGCCGAGCTGTCAAAGCCGTTCGGCACGACGGTGGAAGTAAAGGGCGACACGGCGGAAGTCAGGCTGAAAGCCGGGAATTAACGCTAAGATCCTTGCGTCGCTTCACTCTGACTTGCCCGAAGGGAAACGCGTGGACATCCTCCCAAATTCGGGCGTCTACTGCTATCTCGACTCTTGCGTTTCATCCAGGTTAGCTATTTTCCTGGGAATATACGGCTGAGTGTTCTGTGCAGATGCTCTGGAAAATGTGTGCGTCTTCCTCGCCGCGAAAGGTGCTCGACGCATACCCGCAGAGAATATCAACCTCGTAGATTGTGGCTATCTGGTCCCAGAGTTGTTCGAGCCGAATCGCTGCGTCCGCTTTGCCTTCCGCCAACAAGAGAGGCGCGCATTCCCCGCAAGCCGCAATTCGGGGGTGCTCTTTTTTCCCTGCCTTGGCAGCTGCCGTAATGAATGGACCGACAATCTCGAAAAATCGACCCGAGTCAGGCATGCCATTGATCATGAATGTGGAGAGCATTTTGGCGACATCCACGGGAATGTATGTCCCTTGTCGAATCGCGGCATCGATATCGAGGCCCTGTGCTTTCAATCGCTCCACGAGACTGTCCCGGTGCGATTCGGTGGCAACAACGATAGCCACATCACCGGCTTCTAGAGCGGCAGCGATAAATCGAGTAAAACTGTCCAGGAAAATAGCATCGTCGGAATAAAATTGAACCTCATGGCGGTGAGGAGCTCTTGCTCCCGGGGTTTCGGTGAACTTGTAGCCTTTTAACATGCTGCTGACGAATCGCTTCCCTCGCAGAGCCGCGTCGATAGCAGGCAGCAGATCACTCTGGGCGCGTGCCTTATAAACATACCCCTGAGCGCCCGTGCTCAAGGCTACCTGCACTACGTCCAGAGAATTGTCCGAGCTAAGGAAGACTATCCTGGAGTTGGGCAAGAGTTGCCGTATCCGCCGGGCGGCTTCGATTCCATTCATTTCGGGCAGGTCGATGTCCAGCAAGATCAAATCCGGTTTCAATTCTTCGGCCTTCTGTACGGCTTCTGCTCCTGCTGACGCTTCGAAGATAACTTGCCAGTCTGGCCGCTCTTGAAGCAGCAAACGGATTTGGGTCCGCCAGGCTTGGTAATCATCAGCTACAAGAATGTGAATTGGTGACAGGGGGCGCTCGTTTCCTTTTATTTACTTAAGGCCAACGAAGGATTTAACATGCCTTCGCCAGTTTGTCCGGTTACTTTAATCTCCCTGCGCAAAATGAACACGTGCAGATTAGCGCAGGCAGGCTCGAAATTGGACAGAATTAATGGCAATAAAAACGGTGAATCTAACCTCCATAAATTCCTCTGTCCAATCCGCGGACGAGACGCTCGGCGGAAATCTTGAACGCCTCACAGATGCGCAGCAAAGTTGAAACCGTTATCGGGCGGCCCGCTTCGATTTGTTGCCAATGGCGCGCCGAAAAACCGAAAGAAATCATATCTTCTTGTGAGTGGCCCTGCTTTCTTCGCAACTCACGGACTCGCTTCCCGAACGCAAAGAAGAACTTCTGTTGATTCACCATTTTCGAAGGACTTGCCTCACGCCGGGCAAGTACCCCAGGGTTGAGGTTTCCTCCCTTCCTATCGGAAAGTTTCTCCGAAACTTTAGTTCTGAAACGAAGGTGCGGATCATCCGCCGTGATTTTCTGTATGTCCCAAGGCTCAGTTCGGCTGTATTTCGATGAGGGTTAAGGAAAGTACACCTCGGACGCACTTTGAAGGGATCGAATTGAAGCGCTCTCGGAGCTGCCCCACACAGAAATAAGGATCGCGCTGGAACGTGGCCAATTCGTGGCACGCGGGCAATCTCCTTACGAGCGCCATTCCGTTCGCCGCCAGACATGCATCGAAAGCTTCGAAGTTTGCCGCAAATCCATCCAATCATAGTAAGAAGGACAATCCACAAGGCCTTCTGGCGTTGGTCAATGGAACTGGCAGTCAGGCTGCCATCCAGCCAAAAACTTGCGTTGCACTCCCACAGACCGGAGAACGCTCTAATCCGCCGAGTAGTGTGCCGAGTCGCAAAGGGGAATGAAATCCGGCTGATTCACTAGGGAATTAAATGTACAGGACCAAGCAAGGTTCTAGCTTTGAATGATATGGTTGCGCACCGCGTACCGGGTTAGCTCCGTGATCGAGTGGAAATTGAGCTTGAGCATAAAATTGGCGCGGTGTGTCTTCGCTCTTCTTATACTGATACGCGGAAATTCCGGGATTGCCTTGATGCCCTTTCCTTCGTTCAAAAGCTGCACAATTACACGCTCGCGGGGCGTCAATCGGCGCCGCAATGGCGTTGCATCGCCCCATTGAATGCAAACCCCTTTATGGGCCTTTTCTGAAGGTGGTTTGAATTCATGACGTTATTTGGATTTTTTTCCTACCTCCCAGGTGCGCGAGGGCAGCACACGATGGAGCGGTCGAAACTTGAATCAGCCCCGCGCAAGGTGTGTCCATCTCCACAATCAGGAGAATCGTACGGGAAACTGGACTAGTCAGCCGGCAAGAACGAGCCGCTGTACCCCTCCCGATCTCGGGGGGCTTGCTCTCGTTGCAAATTCGTTGAATCGAGGGCAGGAGAAGAGTAGGATGCGCGGAACAGAGGCCCAAATCGGAAATTCTGGTGAGGACGTTCCCCTCCTGCATCCATGCAGGACATACCCAAAGAGGAGGACGAGAAATGCCAATCTCATATTCCATCGACAAAGCGCGGCGATTGGTCACTAGCACGGCAACCGGCTTCCTGAGGGCGCCAGATATATTGGCTCATCAGCGCAAGCTCCTCGGCGATTCCGACTTCGACCCGACATGTTCTCAGATCGTGGATTGCACCGCCGTCACCGGAATCGATCTCAGCGCAGAGGACGTGCGCACGGTGGCAGCTACGACGATCTTCTCGGCTCATTCCCGCCGCGCCGTGGTGGTTACGACGGACGAGCAGTTCGGATTCGCCCGCATGTTCAAAATGCTTCGTGAAGCAGAGGGCGAATACGGAATCCAGGTATTCCGCGATCGGGCTGAGGCGTTGCGCTGGGCCCTCCCCGATGAGCACGCTTACTCCAAAACCGCGTAGGAATAGTGCTGGGGGACCAAGCTTCGACACGGTGCACCAATTCCTCCGACGTGGCGCGAGTTCTTCGCGCCGTGCTGGAGGTATTTTCCTGCCAGTTCCCGTGGAACATAGCCACGCGCAAGAGCAGTGAGCAAGGCGTGCGCCGAAACTGCTTTGTTTTCGGGATCGTCCTATCGGAATGCGAGGTTTGGTGTAGGAAAGTGAATGTTTAGCTTATAGCATACAAAGAGAACAAGGATCGCGCCCAGTGTGGAAAAAATCAGGCCGGCGGGATGATATCGTTCATTTGTCGGGCGTGAAAACATGTGGGTAACGGCGCCGCCGAGGATTGATCCGATGATGCCGAGCACGATCGTCCAGAAGATCGTCATGTGCACATGCATCACCGATTTCGCAATGACCCCCGAAATTAAACCGATAAAAATATACCAAATCAAGTGAAACACTTTTATCTCCATCGTATAGCTTCAAATCGTGGTCGACCATACCCCGAGGTTTTGTAATGAACCAAATTTCCCTAAGGCGTTGATCGGCTTTCACATTGATACTCTCTTAGCACTACTACGTCTGTTCCATATTGAACAAATTCAAAAGTGGAAGTTGGCTCGTCTCCTGAGACCAACCCGGCGTACGAGCAAATAAGTAGCGCCACGCCGTTCGCATATTGGCCCTGAATGCGGCGGAGAGAGCATTTTCGCCCGGTTGGAGTGGAGTAAGGTCTCTAGCTAGCTTAAGATATTCGCTGCCGTGAGGATTCCCCCCGACGCGCTCTTCGCCGTGCTGACGGCAACAAGCTTTGCCGCCGGACTGAACGTGTACGCAACGGTGGGCACGCTCGGTCTCTTGGCGCACGCAGGCTTGATCCCGCTGCCGCCGGCTCTCCACTCGCTCTCCAGTTGGCCTGTGATTGCCTGCTCGGTTGCGCTTTTCCTGATAGAGTTCATCGCCGACAAAATCCCTGCTTTTGATCTGCTGTGGAATGCTCTGCACACATTCGTGCGAGTTCCAGTAGCAGCACTGCTTGCCTATGGCGCCACGGCCCAGCTCTCTTTAGGAAAGCAACTGATTGCTACGCTGTTAGGAGGTACAATAGCATTGGCAGCGCACGGTGGCAAGATCGCCGTTCGTGCGGCGGTGACTCCTTATCCGGAGCCCTTTTCCAATTTCGCGCTGAGCCTGGGAGAAGACGCGCTCGCAGTGTTCCTTACTTGGTTTGGCACAAGGCATCCTTATTTGGCCGCGACGATCGCGCTCGCATTCGTACTGGCGATTGTCCTTTTGATGCGCTGGGTCGTGAGGGCCCTTCGCCGCATGTTTCGCAGCGCCCATGAGGAAATTGACATTATCCTTAAGAGAGTTTAATGACCAGTTCCGCAGAAGGTCCTCGCTCCAGGACGGCATGCGGGAATTGCCGGCGGAGAACGCTGTGTGAGCTCAATTCACTAACAAGATGGGGTTGTATCCGATGGTGACGGAGCCGTTCATCGGATTCGTGTTGCCGGCAAGATCCAGATACTCCTTGTATTGGCCTGCCGGCGCGTAGCTCATAGTCGTCGCAGAGTTCCAGACGGCCAGAGCTTGATAACCGCCGGGACGCGTCAACGTGCAGGTCCACGTAGAGTCGGATGCCATCGCACAGGGACTGCTCATGGTCGCACCGGCCATCCAGTTGTAAACCTGCTGATATGCAACCGCTGCTGCTCGTGGTCCAGTTGTAGGACCCCACAGTGTTCCCGAATTCGCATTATCCCATGCATACCAGTAATATCGCGGAATCCCCTCTGACCAGTGCAACAAGTAGTCGCGGGCAACGTAACCAACCTGCTCATCGGAAGTCAGACTGTAGGTGCCCCAAGAGCCTTCCGTGTCCCACAGAGGCTTGGAAGAAAGGTTGTACTTGGCCATGACTGCTTGGATGTTGTGGATGTCATTCAGCTTGAGTTCAGGGGCGCTATGGTAGGAATGAAAGGTGACGACATCGACTCCAGTCGGACCCCCCGCAGCGAAATACTGATCCATATACCCGCTACCGCTGCTGGTTGGTGAGGGAGCCAGGATCAAAGCGCCCGGGTCGATGGAGCGAATAATGTTGTACTCGTGAGTCGTCAAGGTCACCATGTCCGCGACCGTTCCGGTGAAACTGGAAGCGTCTGGCTCATTCCACAGTTCATAGATCAGCTTGCCTTTATAGCGAGTAGCAACTGCGGTTATGAAGTCATCCCATTCTTCAATGTTCGCAACCGTAGATGTACAGAGATTGCTACCCGACGGAGATACGAAACACGTCGTTTGATCGGCCGCCGCCCATGGCGGTACAAAGTTACTGCTAAAGAAAATATCAACTCCTTCTCGATCGGCGACGCTAACCCATGCGTCCATATTGGTCCAATCGAAGTCACCTCTCTGAGGTTCCAGATCCGGCCAGCGGTCCATCGATCCTTTCCCCAGCGCGCCGACAGATATTTGAGGCCAATCCGCATTGTTCATGAGCGTCATTCCAAAAAAAGTTGATGGGATCTCATTTGGAGACTGCGGCCCGGCTCCGGCAATTCCGCCGTTGCCGCACGCCGCAGTGAGTGAAGCGAGCAGGAGGGCGGCGAGCAGGACCCAGCGATGCTTCGCGGAACTGATACCCACAACTCTCACCGAATCATGCATTGCGAGGGAAAAGGGGTTGGTCTGAAGAAGGGAGGTCGAAGCGAGACGGGCGTCAATGGCGCTACCTGCGGTCTGGAGAACGAAATGGGCGCCGGTCGGCGAAAAGGCGGAGTCGGCGGTGTAGCTCGGGACCGTGCCTTCAACCACAGTTCCCTGGGTTGCATGATAGGCGAAGGCGCGCATCGCCCGCTGCTGTGGCCAGGCGGCGTTGCCAGGCGGCAGTAAGAGCGCGCAGAAGGAGCGCGCGATTTCGACGGGGATTGACTTCTGCATTCCAGACCTTCGGAGATCCATCTCCTGCATCGGCACAGCCGCCTCGCAAACCGTGCCAGGCCAGCCGTCTTCGAAATATTGCTGCTTATCAGACCCCTGTGGCGCCCAAAAGGTTGCATTGTTGGATCGGGAAGGAATTTGCCTCTTTCATTTTGTGAAAGTAATGGTATTGCTAGTAGTACTCCAATAATTAGACCTTGACTCTCAGAACTATCAGCTAGATTATCCGCCCCACCCAATTGGACTAGTCGAAATCGGAGAGGGATTGAGTGTGTATTTATGACTCCGAAATCAACGGTTGGGACTTGTGATTGAACTTGCAGCTCCGGCCAGGTGCGCGGGCATACGGATTTGGTCGCGGCACTTCGCGTCCCCAATAACGTCGAAGGGTCAAGTCTAAACACGAATCTAAAGGAGAGGAACATGAAACTTCGAATGAACCATTGGATTTGGATCATCAGTGTTTTGTTTATCACGATCGGGGTATCTGGAGTCCCGTCTGGCGCCGTTTCCCTACACGTCACCAGGTTAGTTGGTTGCGGCGCGGGCTCGTACGCTAACATTCAAACCGCCGTCAACGCCGCCAGCACAAATGATACGATCAAGGTCTGTAAGGGCAAATACTTCGAAAACGTAAACGTCACGGTTGACGGCCTACGCATTGTGGGAGGCGGCGTCGCGCAACTTGAGTGCCCCGGCAAAGCCGGGGTGGGTTTTGATTTGAATGCATACGAGATATCGGTCGAAGAGTTTAGCGTCGGGGATTGCGATACCGGCATCGCCGTCGAGCCTCACTCTGGTGGCAATAGCATCATCTCGGATAATATCCATGACAACGGTGTCGGACTCGCTCTTAACAGTAGCAATGGCTTGAACACCGTAACAAACTGCGACATCAACAAGAACAGGGCCGACGGAATTTTCGACTACGGCGCTTTCTTCGACACCTTCACCGATCTCAGCGTTCACAATAATGCGGGCAACGGAGTCGAGATCAGCACCAATATTGCTTTCGTCAGGATCGCGAACAGCGTCATCCAAAACAATGGCGCCGATGGCGTATATTTGCAGCACTCCCAGTTTATGTTGGTTTCAGGGAACACGCTGTCGCAAAACGGCAATGACGGATTGGAATTGAATGCGGCCTACCAAGCCTATATCTTTGGGAATGACCTGGACCAAAATAAACACACCGGCGGAGAGGCACACTCGTCAACCACGAGTAGCACTTTCGATAACAACAGAGCCGTTAGTAACAATGTCTTCAATTTTAGCGACGCGGATGGGAACAACTGGTTTGAGAACAGCTGTCCGGCTGGGACTACCGGCGGCTCCGCAACTTGCATCTGATTAAGGAAATTGGGCTTGGGAACGGCACGGAGGACCGTGCCGTTCCCGGGTTCCACGCCCCGGTTGTGGTAGGGGACGGGCTTCGAAGGAGTTGTTATGGCGCCTCGAGGAATTGGACTGCCGACGCTACTGGTTCTGGCGGTGATTGCTTGCTGCGCGGGCTGCGCGCCGCTGGAATCGGGTACGCCTCGGAAAACAGGATGGCCTGAGACTGGCGTAGACCGTTCCCACACTGTGAATCTCGTGGGGGTCCTGAGGGATCACGACGGAACGGGCCTCACCGGCGTTGTCAGCGTGCTCTTTGCAATTTACGAACAGCCGAAAGACGGCGCTCCCTTGTGGCAGGAGGTTCAAAACGTTGAGCCGGACGATCGAGGGCGCTTTACCGCACTCGTCGGATCAACCAGGAGTGAGGGAATTCCTGCTTACTTATTCGATGCAGAAAAAACTCGCTGGCTGGGAGTGGAGGTACTGCTGTCGGGCGAAGTGGAGCAGCCGCGCGTTCGCGTGACAAGCGGGTCCCTAGGACTAATGACCACGCCATTCATGTGGCTCGCAAATTGGACGGCCTCCGGAAACCAGCCGGCACTCCCGGGGCCATCGGGAGACCAGCCGGCGTCGACGCCTGCATCAGCCGAGACGCAACAGGGCTCGGGCCAAACTGCCGACTCGAAAGATTCCAACTCCAACCCTGACCAGACTGACGACACAGATCAACGACGTGCTGGCTGGCGACAACTTCCTCGACTCCCAACGCAGTGACGGAGCACGATTCAGGAAGCTTCGCTACCGCGATAGGGGCGTCCTCTCCTTCCGTCAGTCTTCCAAATCTTCCCGGCGAGAGAATCCGTCTACGGCTCACTTGCACCGGCGGAGAGTGCGTCCCGCAATTTCCTGTCAATCGCTGAGAGAAAGGCCCGCACAATCGCCAGGTACATTTTGCAAGCGGTTTTTGAATCGCTCCTCAACTTGAACCACAGAACGCCGGCGACTTCTCGACCAAAAGCATGGCCAAAAGCGAACGAGCCGTGCAAGCTGCCCGCGAAGCTAACCATGCAGCCGGCTTAGTCGTAAGCGTTTCATCGATGGCTGCGGGCGAAGGCATGTGATGGCGCACCAGTTGGATCATCTTTTATCAAACTTCTCATCCCACTCCACATCTGGCATCATGCGCGCGATTGGGATTTGAACGATTCGCAGGATGCTGCGTTTGGAAGTTTACAATTTACGTGACCTCCACGTTTATTTCGGAGTCTATCGATTCACCTAATCCTGAATTCACTCCCCTGCAACACAGGGTTCATATTCCCAAAGCACTTTCTCTCCCGATTAGTCCACCCTGCTTCGGAGGGCGGGGGGCCGCCTGAATTTTCCCAACCAAATTCATGCAGGGAAACCGGCGCGTTTAGCGCCTGGGATCCTCCCCAGGACTGCCTGTTTATGAAAAGGCCGAATGCGTTTGAAACGGCCACAAAAAGTTCGTTGGGAGGACCAATTTATGCGCAAGTGTAGCTATTTGTTTTTTCTTGTCGCAATTGTTTACAGCACGCTCGGGCTTCTTCCAGCCGCAGCACAAGAAGTGAAGAGCTCCGTCACCGGAACCGTGAAGGACTCGGCGAATGCGTACTGACGGGCTCGCTCGTCGAATTGCAGCCGATTGGAAAGAGAGCCGAGTCCGATGATCAATGTCAATTCAGAATCACGGACGTGCCGGCGGGCGAATATACCCTGACGGTTTCCTATGTTGGACTTTCCCCCTTTACGTCGGCCGTTAAGGTCGCCGCGAGGCGGGCGGCGAATATGGATGCCGTCCTCAACTATGCCGGCGTGACCGAACGCGTCGTGGTCAGCGCGGAGCGAGTGCAGGGCGAAGCGGAAGCGATCAATGGGGAGCCCGATCTACCCGATCCGACGCGAATTTTACAAACCCAGTGCCGGCTTCGGAATGCGGTGGAATCTTGCAGGAGAAGCAGCGACAGTCAATCCATAGCGATCTGTTGAGTGACGCAAATGAGGGTCGTGCTTATTGGTTTGAAAAGTTGAAACAGAAGGTTCCGATGAGGACGAAGTGAATCAAAAGGAACTGCTATTGAATCTTAATCATAGGCTGGGTCCTGACAGCTATCGGAATGTGGCCCGAACCAGCACTGGCCAAAAAGCCGCATTCCGATAAATGGGGCTTTTCCGGATGTCGGAACGAGCAAGAATTTGCAGGTGGGTCCAGGTGTGTAAGTGCCTTCAAGGTTTCAACGCGCGAATCAGAGATCCCAATCGGGAATCCCGGCCTAGTACTCACATTTTTGGCCACCCGCGGGATTTGGTGTTGACACGATCAAGAGGACGGTATATTTATTCCAAAGTAATTCTATGAATCGCGACGCCCAAATGACGAGTCAGGCTTGTCAATGTTGTTCCTGCTGTCCGTGTGTTTCGTCTGGCGCCGGGAGGCTTAAGATCTAGGAATCGGATCATAAGCCGGACAATTTTAGAGTCCCACCGCCAGAAACATAACTGGCGATGGGATTTTTGTTTATGGGCCCAGTTTTTTGCGCACAAATAACGGCGATGCCGGAAAATCTTGAGGAGAAAAAACTTATGCATCGACTTAATACAGCCGGATGGATTTGGAAAGTAATCGCAGCTTTTCTTCTGGTCCTTTTCGCGGCGGCGCCCCGCATCGCCCGGGCGCAGGGAGAGGCTTCGATCAATGGAGCCGTCACGGATACGACCGGCGCCATTATTGCCGGGGCGACCGTGAAAGTGAAAAACGTGGAGATCGGCACGGTCCGGGCAATCGTTACGGACACCGCTGGTCGATATGACGCGGCGTCGCTGGCCGTCGGAAAGTACGAGGTGTCCGCCGAGCAAGCCGGATTTCGCACTGAGGTGAAAACGGGAATCACTCTCGCGATCGGCCAGCGCGCCGAGGTGAACCTGATGCTGGCGGTGGGAGGCGTGCAGCAGTCGATCAGCGTCGAGGAAACAGCGATGCAGCTCGCCGTGACGACCGCCGATTTTTCGGGGCTGGTGGGCGAATCGCAGGTAAAGGACTTGCCGCTCAATGGCCGCAGCTACGATCAACTACTCACGTTGAACCCCGGCGTGGTCAACTACACGTCGCAACGGGCCGGCGGGATTGGGACGTCGAATTCCGTGGTCGGCAATATGTTCTCTGCCTCAGGCCGCAGGCCGCAGGAGAATCTTTACATCCTCAATGGCGTTGAATTCACTAGCGCCTCGGAAGTGGACAACACGCCGGGAGGGACGAGCGGGCAGCTGCTGGGAGTGGACGCTGTGCGGGAATTTTCCGTCGTCACGGACGCATATGGCGCCGAATACGGCAAGCGCCCCGGCGCCCAGATTAACATCGTGACCGCCTCCGGCACCAATCAGCTCCACGGCGACGCCTACGAGTTCCTGCGCAATAGCGCGTTGGACGCCAGAAACCACTTCGATTTGCCTCAAATTCCTCACTTTGAACGCAATGTGTTCGGCGGCTCGCTGGGTGGACCGATCAAGAGGGACAAGACATTCCTGTTCGCGAACTACGAAGGGTTCCGCCAGGCCCTGGGACTAAGCGACGTAACGCTCGTTCCGGATGCCAATGCGCGCCTTGGAATACTGCCTTGCGCCGCATTGACCACGGTCACCGCCTCTTGCAATGCGTCAACGCCTTCGACACAAGTTGTGATGGGAAATGGCGTCGCCAATTTGCTGAACTTGTGGCCTGTCGCGAACGGTCCGGAATTAACGATAAACGGACTGAATAGTGGCGTCGCCGAATCGCTGAGCAGTCCGCAGCAGCACATCCGTGAGGACTTTGGGACCGCCAGATTCGATCAGAATATGTCGGATAGGGACTCCTTCGCAGCTGTTTATACTGTGGATGACGGCCAGTCCTTCTCTCCCACAATCAACCCCTACAGCACGGCCGATATTTTCTTGCGGGAACAGGTGGCGAGCCTGAGCGAAACGCACATCTTTTCCCCCAACATTCTCAATAAAGCCACATTCGGGTTTTCCCGCGGCGCATTTTATTTTAATAGCGGCGTCACCGGGACGGCCTCTTCAGTGACTGGCCGATGGGTCGATACGACGGGCGTGGATGTGCCCGGAGCCGTCGTGATTGGCGGCGGCACCACACTCAACGGGGCCTCGGCGCTCACCAACGGCGGCACCAATGCCGGAAGCAATCTCACAGCAGTGCGCAATCTGTTCACCTGGACCGACCAGGTCAGCATCACGCATGGCAAGCATCTCGTTAGTTTCGGCCTCTGGTTTGAGCGCTTGCAGGCCAACGACAATCTGGTCCAGGACCAGTACGGCCAGGCTTCTTTCAGCAACCTGCAAACATTTTTGCAGGGCACGATCAGCACTTACACCTTCGCCTCGTCCTCCACTCCAATGGCATGGCGCTCGCTGGAGGGCGCTTTCTTCGCGGAGGACGCAATTAAACTAACGCCGAGCCTTGAGGTCCGGCTCGGATTCCGCGGCGAGTTCACCAACGGCTGGAACGAAGCATTCGGCCGCGCCTCGAATTATTTATTCACAAATGGAGTGATCGACACCAATCCCACCGTCGGCAACTCAGCGTTAAGCGTCAACAATGCGACGTTCTTGCCGGCTCCGCGCGTGGGGATCGCGTGGTCGCCGTTTGGCTCGAAGAAAACCGTGATCCGCGCGGGCGCCGGTCTTTACTATGCGCTGATCGATAATCTCAGTTACCGTCTGGACCAGAATGGTCCCTTCAATTTAGTGCAGGCATCCAAGAAGGCCACAGTCGCGGAGATCGAGGGCGCGGGCTCGCTTCCAACGCCGCTGGCCATCCCGAGCGGCGTGCAGCCCAATCTCCAGACCCCCACCGTGATTTCGTACGATCTGAAAATCGAGCAGCAGATCTTACCGAAAACGACCTTGAGTGTCGGCTATATCGGCTCACACGGGTATCACGAAATCTTGTCAATTGATGCCAATGTTCCCAGCAATGTAGTGATCTGCCCGGCTGCGCCGTGCCCGGCAAATTATCCCTCCGGGGCATATTTTTATTACGCCAGCCTGGCCGCGCCTCTCATCGGAACACCAGCGCTGGCCAACCCAGCGGTGTTGAACACAACGCATTGGTTTTCTGAGGGCGTGAGCTCTTACAACGGTCTCGAGGTGGATGTGAATCACCAGTTCAGCCACGGGCTCCAATTTCGCGGCGTCTACACGTTCTCGAAAGCCCTGGACGACGGGGACAGCATGAACACCAGCGTCGCGACGAATTCTCCGGCGTTCGCGTCAAATCCGCTTAACCCTCTACAGGCGGATTACGGCCGGGCTTCCTTCGATGTGCGGCATGCCGCAGTAATCAACGCAACGTACGATTTGCCGTTCGGCCGCACGAATGACTCCGGCGCCAACCGCTGGTGGAATACGGCGATTGCAAACTGGCAAATCAGCGGAATCGAAACGCTGGTGTCCGGTTTGCCTTTTACACCGCAGCTTTCCTACAATCCATCGAACGATGGCGACTCGCGCAATCCTGTCCGGCCATCCTTGAACCCAGCATTTACGGGTTCGATTATCGAGGGCGGCCCAGGGCAATATTTCAACCCGAACGCGTTCATTCAACCGCTGGCAAACACCTACGGCAACGCGGCTCGCAATTTCCTGCAAGGTCCCGGGCTTGCGGAAACCGATTTTTCCATGTCCAAAAAATTCCTATTCACGGAGCGGATCAATCTTCAATTCCGAGCGGAGTTGTTCAACATTTTCAATCACACCAACTTCAACAATCCGAATCCGGTCGTTTTTACTTCGGCGACCAACGTGCTGCCCTCTGCCACCGCGGGCGTCATAACCTCGACCTCCACGAGTTCGCGGCAAGTGCAGTTTGGGTTAAAACTGCTGTGGTGAGTTTCCCATAGGCCCGAGAGCTTCGGCAGCGCTAGTGTCCGTATCAAGAGCGAAGTCGGTATAACCGTCTGGACGTGCAAGTTTGGAGCAGCGGCGCCGTGCAAAGCGGCAAGGCAGACGTTCAACTCGCGGGCGATTCGACCTCGTCGGGGGTTAATTTTGGAGTCGGCCGCGATTCGCCCAAAAATGGGTGTATATTCGCTCGCAGCTTCGAGACCGAAATTCACATTCCTGCGCAATGAAGGAGAAATCCCATGCGACGATTTTGCCTATCAACAGTGCTTGCAACAGGGATCGCGATGCTGACATCCCTGGGATTGGCTCAGCAGACCGCAACGCCGGGCCCTTATAAGGTGTTGAAGACAGTCAAGGTTGGAGGCGATGGCGGCTTTGATTACGTCAACGCGGATGTGGTTGGCCGACGGTTGTACGTTCCGCGCAGTGGTCCCACGGCCCGCATCACAGTCTTTGATCTGGATACGTTGCAGCCGGCCGGCGAGGTCCCCGGCGTCAACGGACATGGAGCTGTGGTAGATCCCAAGACGAATCACGGTTTCGTCACCAGCAATCCCGTTGTGATGTTTGATTCCAAAACTCTGGCGGTCATCAAGACAATCCCTGTGCAGGGCAATCCGGACGGCATTCTGTTCGACCCGTTTAACCAGCGCGTTTACGATCTCAGCCACTCCGCGCCGCACGCGACCGTGATCGATGCAAAAGATGGTTCCATTGTCGGCACGATCGATCTGGGCGGAGCTCCGGAACAGGCCGTCACTGACGGCAAGGGCCACGTGTACATCGATGTCGAAGATAAAGGCAACGTCGCGGTGGTCGATGCCAAGACACTCGCCGTGACTGCCCACTACGATGTTTCCGGGAAAGCGGGCACGTGCGCCGGGCTGGCCCTCGATGTGAAAAATCGCGTTCTCTTTGTGACCTGCCGCGATCCGCATGTGATGGTGATTCTCAACGCGGATGACGGCAACATCATCACCACGCTGCCGCTCAGCGGCGTCACCGATGGCGCCGTGTTTAACCCCGCCACTATGGAAGCATTTAGCTCGCACGCCGAAGGCACGCTGGACGTGATCAAGGAAAACAGCCCCACGAGCTTCGCTGTGGAACAGACCGTGACCACTATGCCGAGCGCCAAGACGCTCACCCTCGACACCAAGACGAACCGCATTTTGCTGATCGCCGCAATGTTTGACCCGCCACCGCCCGGGACTCCCCCGCTCTCCAATGGGCGCATCGCTCGCGGCCCCATGGTGCCGGGCTCGTTCTCCATTCTGACGGTGGGCAAGTAGACGGGCTGCCGGAAAATTCATTCTCGGCAGTGACAGTAGCGCTCCCCAAGTCCTCGGAGGTATACGCTCTGCCACTGCCGACCGTTGAAACACCAGCCGCCATTGCGGACATGGAAAATCAGTTTCTGGGAAGTGAACTTATCAGGCAGCAGAATCCTGGAAGAATTTGCAGGTATGTAATAGCCTGACAGAGTTATACTCTGACTAATCTCAGTCGGAGGGAGCCCGTGGCGATCCTCCCCGGCAGGCGTCTAGGGCCATACGAAATTGTCTCCGCTATTGGTGCGGGTGGAATGGGCGAGGTCTATAAAGCTCGTGATACCCGCCTGGATCGAATTGTCGCCATTAAGGTTCTTTCCGCACACCTCGCCGACCGGGCTGATTTGCGCGAACGATTCGAGCGTGAAGCAAAGACCATCGCCAGTCTGACCCATCCCCACATTTGTACGCTTTATGACGTCGGGCACCAGGACGGAACTGATTTCCTGGTCATGGAATATCTGGAAGGGGAGACGCTGGCTCAGCGACTCTCCAAAGGGCCTTTGCCGTTAGAGGAAGTCGTGCAATACGCCGTCGAGATTGCCGATGCCCTGGACAAGGCACATCGTAAGGGCGTGACCCACCGCGATCTGAAGCCCGGCAACATCATGTTAACGAGTGCAGGGTCGAAGCTCCTGGATTTCGGACTGGCTAAGCTCAGACTCGAGGCATGCCAGCCCGGCCTGCTCTCCGATCTCTCTACAAAAATTAATACGATTAGCGATCCCGGGACGATTCTCGGCACTCTGCCGTATATGGCCCCTGAACAGTTAGAGGGAAGGGGGGTAGATGCCCGCACAGATATCTTTGCCTTTGGTGCCGTCGTGCACGAAATGGTGACAGGAAAGGAGACTTTTGGCGGACAGAGCCGTGCGAGCGTGATTGCGGCCATCTTAACGCAAGTCCCGTCTCCCCTCGGTGAGAGTAACCCGAGAGCACCGGTGGAACTTGAGCGGATTGTGGCGAAGATGCTGGAGAAAAATCCCAACGACCGCTACGCAACGCCATGTGATCTGCTCGTGGATCTTAGGGCTCTCCAGAGTTTAAAGAGAGCGCCTTCCACTCTCCGCTCTGTCCGGCATAGGCGGCTGAAATTGCAATTGCTTGCCACCATCGTGGGTATCGCGATCATACCGATGGCTGTCCTGGCTTTCCTGCCTCCCCAGTCCCGGCAGAGGTTGGGAAATATGTTCGGGATCAATCCGGTCCCCCGCGAAAAACTCGTGGCCGTCTTGCCTTTCGCCGTCGTGAGTAGTGACGCGAACGCGAGACCCTTCAGCGACGGCTTGACCGATACCTTAACGGCCAAGCTTACTCAATTAACCGTCGACCCTACGCTTCAAGTGGTGCCTGCTCCAGAGATTCGAGCAAGAGGCGCGAGCACCATTGACGATGCCCGCAAAGAGTTTGGCGTGACCCTGGTGGTGGAAGGGAATCTGCAACGTTCCGGGGATCGAATACGCATCAACATCGTCACGGTCGATGCGCGCACGCACCGCCAGCTCCGGGCCGAGAGCCTGACGTTCGCAACCTCAGACCCCTTTGCAGTCCAAGACCAGGTCGTCAATGCAGCCATCGAGATGCTGAAGCTGGATGTGCAACCCGGCGAGCGCGAGGCTCTGGAGACGCATGGCACCGAGGTGGCCAGCGCATACGACTTCTACTTGCAGGGACTTGGCTACCTGCAGAATTACGACAAGATGGAGAACATTGAGAGCGCCATCAAGCTTTTTGATACCGCCATCCAGCTGGATCCCCGTTATGCGTTGGCCTATGCCGGCCGCGGGGACGCTTATTGGAAAATGTACCAAAGCAGTCCGGACCTTCGATGGATCGAAAACAGCCGGCGCGATTGCGAACGTTCCCTGACTTTGAACAAGGAACTCCCATCCGCGCATGTCTGCCTCGGAAACATTTACGGTGGAACCGGACACTATGAAGATGCCGTCGCACAGTTTGAGAGCGCCGTGGCGGCCGAGCCGACCAACGACGACGCCTACCGCAGTCTGGCAGATACTTACGGCCGTCTGGGTAAGCTCGCGGACGCGGAAAGCACCTACCGCCGGGCGATCGAACTGCGGCCGCGTTACTGGGCCGGCTATAGCTGGCTGGGCGCCTTTTACTTTAGCCAGGCTCGCTATGCGGAAGCAGCCTCGATGTTCTCCCAGGTCATCGCTCTGGCTCCGGAAGGCATTCGAGGCTACTCAAATCTGGGCGCCGCCTATAACGCCCAAGGTCACTACGCCGACGCGATTGGCATGTTGCAACGCTCGATCGCCATCCGGCCGACCGCGGACGCCTACAGCAACCTGGGCAATGCTTACTTCTATCTCCGACGATACGACGAGGCCGCAGGCGCCTACGGAGAATCCGTGAAGCTCAGCCGGAACGAGTTTTCGCTCTGGTGGAATCTTGGGGACGGCCTCTACTGGGCGCCAGGCAAGCGGGCGCAGGCCGCCGACGCCTACCGGCAGGCGATTACCTTGGCAAACGAGGCGCTACGAGTGAATTCGCGGGACGCCTACGCGCTCGGCGCCCTGGCGTACTGCCACGCGATGCTCGGAGACCGAACGCTCGCACTCCGCTACCTGCAGGAAGGACTCAAGGTGGCCCCGGGGGATTCCGAGATGCGCTTCAAGGCTGGGCTCGTATACAACCAATTTGGCGACACGAAACAGACACTGCGCTGGCTGAAGGACGCGCTCGACGCGGGACTTTCGGCCGCCATCGTGCGCGACACACCGAACTTCGATTCATTGCGGTCCGACCCGGGGTTTCAAAAGTTGTTTCAGGCCCAGTAAATTATCGCGAAAAGGAGGAGCAATGGCCACAGCTACACCAGCTCTAGCTAACAGAACGGTTGTCAAGATCAACGTCGATTCCAAGGGTGGAGTGGAGAGCGTGACACCCAATCAGTTCGAGGTTTCTAAGGGTAAACAGGAAGAGGTGATCTGGATAGTTGACAGCTTTCAACCAGTCTATTTCACCGTGGAGTTTAAGGGCCAATCACCCTTCTACGAGTCGCAGTTCAGTTCCGATTTCCCGGTTTCCGGGCTCATACGAAGGGAAGTCCTCGCCGACCCACTCAAGGAATACAAGTACACGGTGAGAGCTGGAGGTAAAACGCTCGATCCAGTTGGCATCGTGAAGCCCTAGGGGCCATAAAGGGCATTTCGCGCCGCCGGCCTTTCTGATTGGTGCCTGATTGAGAGCAACGCCCAATATTTTGGGCAGGGCTTATCACTATTGCGTGAGAGTCGACGGAGACTCTCCCTTATTCAGGAGGCAGGATCAAAAACCAAGCAGTGAGAGCTCGTGCGACAAATCTCTGGCCCTGCTGCGGGACCCGGAACTGTCACGTTGATCGGGCGCCGCGAGGGCGGGCGCTGGTGTGTGCCCATTCACCATTTCGATTGGCATTGAACCATCCCTCAACACAGGGACATTAACTAAAACCACTTTTCGGTCCGCACGTTAGAATGCTCTCGTGAATTCTATCCCTTGGCGAGCACAACTCACGTTCATTGCCTTGGGGTATGCTGCCGTCTTCGTGGTTGCCGCGTGCTTCCTTTATTTGAACCACCTCGCGGCACTCAGAAATCCCATTGAAGCATCGGGGGGCATGTATGCCGGTGGCGAGTTGGTGCTCGAGATCTTCCTATCCTTTCTTTTCTTGATCCCAACCCTCTTTCTGATCTGGGCCACCGCGAAGTTTGAAGTCTTTTATACGGCCTACTCGAAATTTCTTTTGGGTCTCAGCCTGAGTGCGCCGGTTTGTTTGAGTGTGGTCATATTTGGCGAAAATCATGTGGCGCGAAGCCTGGGCTTTTTCTGCTTGTTCAGGCTCGTGTGGTCGCCTTTTATTCTTGTGGGAATGGGTATCAGCCGGATTGTAGCCCGATTCGATCGAGCCAAGCGGTTTGCTTCCTATGCGCTGCTGATCGAGATGCTGACCCTGGTTACTGCCGTCGCGCTGCTCATCCACGGTTGAGCTGGCAGGACTCCTCAAGCCCTATCCCATTTGCGATGCGGAGGGCCGGTCCGAAGATAGCTGCCAAGTCGCCGACTATCCACCTACTAACTCTTCTTGGAGGGCGCGTATCATCCGCGTGCTTCTGGCGTTGAGTCTGACAGGTTGAAGGCCGTGGAAGACCTCGAATGGTTCGCTGGGATAGTATAGCCGCCTGCGTTGAAGCGATTCGTGCGGTGCCTGTCGAGATGGCTTCTTGCTGGAGGCGTCATGAGAGAATTGCTTTTCGAAACAGCCGATCGGTCAGCACGGTACTTGGCAGGCACGAGCAGCGTGCGTGTTGCGCCGCGTTCCGAAGACATAGCCCGCCTGGAAGCGATGGGTGGCGCGTTGCCGCAATCTCCTTGCGACCCTGCTGAAGTTGTGGCTCTGCTCGATGACATCGGATCGCCTGCCACTGTTGCGACCGCGAGTGGGCGCTACTTCGGATTTGTTATCGGAGGTACGCTGCCCGCGGCGCTGGCAGCGAACTGGCTGGCGGGAGCCTGGGACCAGAATGCCGGGCTCTCGGTGAGTTCACCGGTGGCGGCCAAGATCGAAGAGATCGTGCTCGCTTGGATCTTGGAGTTGCTCAGTTTGCCGCCGGTTTGCGGTGGCGGCTTCGTAACCGGCACCACGATGGCGAATTTCTCCGCTCTGGCGGCGGCACGGACGGCGCTGCTCAAGCGTGCCGGATGGAATGTCGAGGAGGATGGGCTATTTGGGGCTCCGCCCATACGTGTGGTAGTCAGTGAGGAAGTCCATGTGTCGTTGCTAAAGGCGTTATCGTTGCTGGGGCTGGGTCGTTCGCGCCTGATCTCGGTGCCGACGGACAGCCAAGGCCGCATGCGGGCCGAGGCAATGCCGCAACTCGATGATCACACGCTGATTTGTATTCAGGCTGGGAATGTAAACACGGGCGCTTTCGATCCCGCCAAGGAAATCTGTTCGCGCGCTCATGAGTCAGGGGCGTGGGTGCACATGGATGGCGCTTTTGGACTTTGGGCAGCGGTGTCACCGCTTTACGCCGATCTGCTGGAAGGCGCCAGCGCTGCCGATTCCTGGGCCATTGACTGCCACAAGTGGCTGAACGTGCCGTACGATTCAGGTCTGGCTGTGGTTCGGCAGGCAGAGCATTTACGAAGCGCCATGGCCCTGAGCGCTGCCTATCTACAGACCGGCGGTGTACGTGAGCCTTGTCACTACACTCCCGAAGTGTCGCGGCGGGCACGTGGAATCGAACTGTGGGCTGCCATGCGTTCGCTGGGCCGTGAGGGGCTCAAAGACATGATCGAGCGGAACTGCCGTCTGGCCAGGAGTTTTGCTGAACGTCTTCAGGGGGCGGGGTTCGAAGTGCTGAATGATGTCGTACTCAATCAAGTGCTCGTATCGTTCGGAAGCGCTGATGAGACTCGACGTGTGATTGACGATGTGCAGCGTGAGGGCACGTGCTTGTGCGGCGGCACACAGTGGCATGGCCGTACCGCGATGCGCATCAGCGTATCGAACTGGGTGACCACCGAGGACGACGTAGAACAAAGTCTTGCCGCCATCCTCAGAATCGCGAAGCTCGGAAAGCCCTCATCATCGTGAGTCTCCGCGCACCCCGAGGAACACTGAAATTTGCTTACGAAACCAGCTTGCCCACTGTAGTCGCCGCGTCGTAGATGGTCTCTACCTTTACCTTGTGCCGCTATCTGAACCGGATAGCGCCTGATAAACGGGGTGGTCCCGGAATGTGGGAATCCGCCTATCGACGCCCAAAGCCAGTTTCCGAGAACCGGACTTCACGGGACTTGGCCTGAAACCAAAACTCACTCTCTTGAATTATGAGACTCGAATTACTTCTTTAACCAACGAAGCAGGACCAGAAGCCCCGTCCAAATACCTATCCCTGCCACGAACAGCGAGACACTGCGCCCAAACCAGACCGGGACAGGTCTCTTCACACGACCAACCGGACCCCGTGCATAAAATTGCTTACGAGTGATTGCATTCCACAAGATCAGCGTACTGAAAGGGAACCACAATATTGCTACAAATAGATTCAATCAGCGCCCCCGCATCCACGCAAGTCCCCGACCTTGAAACGGAAGTTCCGACATTATACGCAGATATTCCCACGTCACGAGGCTGGCTTTTCGGACACTCGAATTCCGACCATTCCCACATAATGGGATGGTCCGCCGCAGGAACTTTGTAACTGTGTAGACTGCGAGGAAGGAGGCGTCCCATGAAACTACACGTGCTCGGGATCGATTTGGGCAAGACAGTTTTTCATTCGGTCG
>Ga0210409_10000436_pt1 | contig 70050 bp, 60 predicted proteins | sample IncBWH17MmetaG_FD_161649 | JGI IMG/M metagenome (GOLD analysis project Ga0210409, IMG submission 161649) | Forest soil microbial communities from Barre Woods Harvard Forest LTER site, Petersham, Massachusetts, United States - Inc-BW-H-17-M | ecosystem: Environmental > Terrestrial > Soil >... | reverse complement strand
GCACCATGTGCGCCTTTACCACCCGCAGCAGTTGTGAACGTATCCTCTACAGCGTCTTTGATCGCATGAACAAACATTGGTCCCGTCACCCGCTCCCAGCTTTTACACACTACTCTTGACGCCAGCCCAAATCGATAAACAGGAGGTCCATAACAAACCGATGGACACTCGGAGCACACGGTCCCGACGTTTTAACGCTATTGGCCCCCCGTCCTTCACCGCTTCACCGCTCTCATCGTCCCCCTTTCATCTCGCCTGACGGCACATCTCATGGCATTCTGTTGGGCTAACTATGTCTCAACCGGCTGCCACCACGACCGGCGAGCACCGCTACGGCACCGGCGAACTCGTCTGCCGCCTGCTCGCGCTGGCGTGGCAGTTCCGCGGCGATTGCCTGCTGTCCGTGGTGTTGAGCATCGCTCTCCTGCTGCTCGGTCTGGCCGGCCTCCAACTGCTGGGAGTTGTCATCGACGTGATCCGACACGCGCTCGACCCCTCACAGCGCGCGCCAGTCTATCCTTTCGGCTGGAGCCCACCGGCGGTCTGGACCCCGCTGCAAATCGTCACCGCGATGTCCCTGGCCATTGTCGCTCAGGCACTCCTCCGGGCGGTCCTCACCTACCAATACAATATGGTAACCGCCCAGCTCACCCAGGGCAGGATCGTGCCCGACCTCCGCGACCGCCTTTACGCCAAGCTCCAGCGGCTCAGTTTCCGCTTCTTTGATGTCCATGGATCGAGCTCGATTTTCAACCGCGTCACCGGCGATGTGCAGAACACGCGTCTGTTCGTGGACGGCGTGGTATTGCAGGGCATTAACATGCTGCTCACTTTGGGCGCCTATTTCATTTTCATGTGGCGCATTCACTCCGCCCTGACGCTGGCGTGCCTGTCGGTCACCATTGGTCTCTGGTGGGTCACGCATTATTACTCGGGGCGCCTGCGGCCCGCGTACCTGCGCAACCGCGAGCTTTTTGACCAACTGGTCCAACTATTCACCGAAAGCATTCGCGGCATGCAAACCGTCAAAGGCTTCGCTGCCGAACCGCACCAGCTTCGGCGGTTCGAAGAGGCCAACCAGCAGGTCTCCGGCCAGCAGAAGCGGATCTTCCTCGACCTCTCTGTGTTCACGCCGGCGACGCAACTCCTGTCCCAATTCAGCCTGGTGATCCTCTTTGCCTATGGCGGCTGGCTTTACGTTCAGGGCGAGATTTCATTGGGCAGCGGCCTCGTTGTCTTTGCTGGTTTGATGCAACAATTCAACGGCCAGGTCGCCAACATCACCACTATCGCCAACTCCGTGCAGCAAAGCTTCACCGCCGCGCGCCGCGTGTTCGAGGTGATCGATACGCCCGCCGAAGTGCAAAACAAACCCAACGCCGTCGCGCCCGCACGGCTTACCGGCCGGATAGTGTTCGACAACGTCACCTTCGGATACCACCCCAACACCCCCGTGCTCCGAGGGGTTTCATTCTCCGCCGATCCCGGCCGGTTCGTCGGAATTTTCGGGATGACCGGTGCCGGCAAGAGCTCGCTCCTGAGCCTGATACCCCGCTTTTACGACCCGCAAGAGGGCCGCATCCTCGCCGACGGCCAGGACCTCAAAGACCTCGACCTCGACGCTTTCCGTCGCCAAATCGGCATCGTTTACCAGGAAAGTTTTCTCTTCTCCAACACGGTCGCCGCCAACATCGCTTTCGGGAGCCCGCACGCCACTCAGCAGGAGATCGAACACGCCGCTCGGGTCGCCTCCGCGCACGACTTTATTCTCGAGCTGCCCCATGGCTACGAGACCGTCCTCGGCGAATCGGGCGTCGATTTGTCGGGAGGCCAACGCCAACGGCTCGCCCTCGCTCGCGCCTTGCTGCTCGAACCGCCGATTCTCATCCTCGATGACCCGACGGCTTCTGTGGACCCCAAGACCGAGCATGAAATTGTGTCCGCGCTGCGTCACGCCATGTCCGGGCGCACCACGTTCGTCGTCGCCAACCGCCTGAGCCTGTTGCGCCGCGCCGATGTCATCCTTGTTCTGGATCAGGGATGCTTGGTTCGCGCCGGCACGCATGAAGAGTTGCTGCAGGTTCCAGGTCTTTACCGCGAAACCGCCTTGCTCCAGCTCATGGATCTGGATGATGAGCCACTGTCGGGCGCGGCCGGTCGCGGGTTTACGCCGGCTAGAATCCCGTCCCGAACGGAGGTGGAAGTCTGAGCTATGCGCGTGGGCCTCTAATTCCTTGAATCAAAGATCAGACACTAAAGACCAAGCATTGACGCCCGCTGGCGCTAAGTCGGGCGTCTCGGCTCTGGACCGCTCCCGCGAGGCCATCACCTACTATCGGCCGATGGAAGACCGCGAAGCGGACTGGGCGCCTCTGAGCGGGCAGCTCATTCGCCGCATCTTCACTTACACGCGGCCCTACAAGACCCGACGCACCTGGCTGTTCATCCTCACTTTCGCCCGTGGCCTGCAATTGCCCGCCCTGGCCTGGATGATCGGCCAGACGATCAACGGCCCCATCGCCGGGCGCAACCTCACCGGCATCTACCTGCACGCCGGCATTTACCTGCTGCTCGTTCTCTCGATGGTCCTCACGCTCCACTTCCGCCAGCGTTTCGCCCTCGAACTCGGCGAAGCCGTCGCTCACGACATGCGCTCCGAGTGGTTCCGCAAGTTGCACTCGCTCCCCATGTCGTTCTTCAACAAAACCAAGTTTGGCCGCATCATCAGCCGCATGACGTCCGACATCGACAGCGTCCGCGTCGCGGTCCAGGACGTCGCCTTCGTCGTCATCATCCAGGCCGTCCAAATGACCGTCGCCGCCCTCCTCATGGCGTGGTACAACTGGAAACTTTTTTCGATGATGCTGCTGTTCGTGCCCATCATCTGGGTCGTCAACCAGCGCTACCGGCGCGATGTCAGCTTTCAGTTGCGCAAGCTCCAGGAGACGTGGAGCAGGGTGAGCTCGACTCTCGCCGAATCGGTCAGCGGCATCCGGGTCACGCAAGCCTTCGTCCGGCAGGAAATCAACGCCGGCTTTTTCCGCAAACTGGTCAATCTCCACGGCGAAAACAACGTCGGCGTCGCGCGCGCGTCCGCCGTGTTCATCCCCTTGCTCCAGATGAAAAGCCAGCTTTTCCTGGGCGCGATGGCCTTTATGAGCGGCTACGGTGCGCTCCGCTGGCACGGCTGGCTCCACATGGAGGTCGGCGACCTCGTCATGTTCTTCTTCCTCGCGAATTTCTTCTTCGACCCCGTTCAGGTCATCGGCAACCAGTATAACCAGGCGCTCTCCGCCATGGCCGGCGCGGAACGCTACTTCCGCTTGCTCGACCTTCCGCCGGAATGGACCGACGCCCCGGACGCCAAACCGCTGCCCCCCATTCGAGGCCGGGTCGAGTTCCAGGATGTCTCCTTCGAATACGACCCTGGCCGTCCTGTCCTGACCGGCATTTCATTCGACGCCGAACCCGGCGAAACCGTCGCGCTGGTCGGCCATACCGGCAGTGGCAAAACGACGATCGTCGGCCTGTTGCAGAAATTCTACCTCCCCACCACCGGCCGCGTCCTCGTGGATGGCCACGACCTGCTCCAGGTCACCAGCGATTCCCTCCACGCGCAAATGGGCAGCGTCCAGCAAAACAACTTCCTGTTCGCCGGCACCGTCCTCGAGAATATCCGCTTCACCCGGCCCGACGCCACCGAAGCCGACGTCCGCGCCACCCTGCGCGACCTCGACTGTCTGGACCTGCTCGAAGCCCTGCCACACGGACTCGAAACCCAGGTCGGTGAAAAGAGTGCCGCACTCTCGCTCGGCCAGCGCCAACTGGTTTGCTTTGCGCGCGCGCTGCTGGCCGACCCGCGCATCCTCGTGTTGGACGAAGCCACCAGCGCCATCGACACCGTCACCGAAACCCGCCTCCAACGCGCATTGGAAGTGCTGTTGCGGGGCCGCACCGCATTTGTCGTCGCCCATCGGCTGAGCACCATTCGCAAAGCCCGCTTGGTCCTTGTCCTCGACCAGGGCCGCATTGTCGAACGCGGCACCCATGAAACCCTCCTCGCCGCCAAAGGCGTCTATGCCCGGCTCCACGAAGAATTCATCCGCGGCGGCTCGCCCTCCCCAGCGTCCTCGTCGTCGTCCTCGTAATCGGTCCGTCCTTCGCATGAACCGCTTCGCCGGCTTTCTCCTCGTATTACTGCTCGCCGCCGCAGCCTGGTACGGTCTCTCTCACCACCGCACCCCAACCACGCCCAAACTCCCCACCACGCTCGACGAGTTTAAACAGCAGCCCGGCGGCGCTTCCACAGTTGACGCAGGTGACTTCTTATTCGCCCTCGCGAAACAAGGAAAGCTCCCCGGCTTTTCTCCCGGCGAACATGGCGCGATGCATGCCGGCATCGTGGATGCCAATGGCGATAGTCCCTCGGTCACCGCCTCCGAAACCTATCCCATTTCGCGCGGCATCACCTTCTCGAAAGAAGACGACACCTCCGTGTACTTCTACATCGTCGTGCAAACCTCCAATAACGCCCCCTGGAAACTGCAGAAAGCCTGGCGCACCGACGCAGACGGCCACGTCGTCCAGAACTACCCCGTCCCATAACGCGCCTTCCACTTTTTAACACTTTAACCACCTCCCCCTCCCTTTTCTGACCCTCCATCAAGCATCGACTTTCAACTATCGACTAGCGGTGGCAAGCCCCCGCCGCCAACCCCCACTGCCCCGCCAGATAAAGCGCCATCCCCAGGCACCCCAGGAATCCTTCCGCCTCGTCCGATACCTCCAACCCTCCCCCTGACTCCGGTGGGTACATCGACGCGCTCGGCCGCAGCGACGCACACCCCTGCCCCATCAATGCCGACAGCAACAGAGCCGCCAGCAAACCGCTCAGCCCATGTCGGTTCCGAAACATACTACTCCCGATTCCTCCTAAACCTCACCCTATTTCTACTATAGTCAACTTTCCAATGGTATTGCCATCGCTGTGCACCCAGGTAAAGTGTCCTCACTATGAAGGCTCGGTCTCGCTCCTGTGACGCCAGCGCCGCGCTTTTCTGTGCTCATTCCCCCGACAAGCCTGCGCGGTTCGGAGTCTTGCTGGGGTTGGCTGTCATCATCATCATTGGGGCTTCAGCCCTGTTAACCGCGAAGAAAGAGCCCACCTACAAGAATAAAACTCTTTCGAAATGGTTCTATGGTCAGAAAAACGATTTCTTTGCCGAATCAAAAATGCTGGCCGCGGACGACGCCATCAATGCACTTGGCACCAACGCCCTTCCCTTCCTCTTTGCTAATCTTAGCGCCCAGGGCGACTCAGCTTTGTACTTCCGGATTTACCGGCTCACCCCTGGCCTGTTTCGGACATTACTTCCATACCCGATTTCAGGCGACGACATTCACTGGATGGCCCTGACCCACATGCGGAGTTTCAGCAGTATGCCAAGCAACGCAGTCGTGAAGCTGTCGCGGCTGGTGCCGGGGCTGTCAAATCCGGCGCTTCGGACGTTTGGTCTCCAAATAGTGCAAGCTCGCGCGAGCGAGGTCGCTGCCGCCCCGTGTATCATGCTCTGCCAGGACCTGTTAGCTGACCCCAGCTCCGGAGTTCAACTGGTAGCCGCGATAATGCTGGCGCAGCTCGACCACACCCAAACGAAAGGTTTTCCGATTCTGATTGCTGCTTTTACGAATCAACAACAACTCGATTCCGCCCTATCGTCAACACGCTACCGGCTTCAGCAACCGCCTGGCGGATGGACTAACACGAGTGCCGCCATGCCGCCTGTTGTAGCTCTCAGACAAGCGACGCAACGAGCAATCCTCATGGCCCTGGAACAACTCCAGCCGAACCTGGATGATCAGCAAAAAGCCCTCATTCGCGGCTACGATAGCGCCAGTGCCGGAAAGCGCGGTCCGTAGACGCGGACGCGAAGCCAGCCACCGCTGCGATCCAAATGCAGTACCCATTTGTCCCGCGTAAATCCCATCTCCCTTCCTCTTGTGCTCTTCGTGCCCTTTCGTGGCGACTCCCGCTCCCAATCGAAAATCCCGCAGTTGCGCCTTCCCTCTCCCTGGTCCATCTTTTCTTTCGTACGTCACCTTTCCCAATAACACTATGAAACGCAGAGTCTTCCTCAAAACCGTCGGCGGCGCTGCCGGCGCTGCCGCTCTCGGCCTGCCCCAAATCCTCGATGCCGCCGAACCCGTCGAAAAAGTCGCCGGCCTGCCCCGCCGCGTCCTGGGCCGAACCGGCCAGAAACTCTCCGTCGTGGGCTTCCCGGGCCTTTCCCTGACCCATTGCGACCAGGAAAAAAGCACCGCCGCACTGCACAACGCCTTCGAACGCGGCGTCAACTACTTCGACGTTGCCCCCAACTACGGCAACGGCGACGCCGAAATTAAAATGGGCATCGGCCTCCAGGGCCTTGACCGCTCGAGATACTTCCTCGCCTGCAAAACCCACAAACGCGACGCCGCCGGCGCCCAGATGGAACTCGACCGCTCCCTCCAGCGTCTCAAGACCGATCACTTCGACCTCTACCAACTCCACCACCTCGTCCGCCCCGCCGAAGTCAAGCAAGTCTTCGGCCCCGACGGCGCCATGGAACCCATCGTCAAGGCCAAAAAGGAAGGCAAAATCAAATACATCGGCTTCTCGGCGCATACCACCAAGGCCGCCCTCGAAGCGATGAAGACCTTCCCCTTCGACTCCGTCATGTTCCCCATCAACTTCGTCGAATACTACACCCGCAATTTCGGCAAGGAAATCCTCGCCCTGGCCAACGAACGAAGCGCCGGCGTCCTCGCCATCAAACCCCTCTCCTGGGGCACCTGGCCAAAAGACACCCCTAAAAACCGTGAGTGGTGGTACGCCTCCGTCGAGCAACCCGCCCAGGTCGAACTCGCCGTCCGGTTCAGCCTCTCCCAAAAGGGGGTTGTCGCCGCCATCCCCACCTCCTTCGTCGAACTCCTGGACCGCACCATCGAAGCCGCCAAAGCCTTCAAACCCCTCGATGCGCCCGCCATCGCGCAGCTCCAGGAGATGGCCGCCAACCGCGGCTCGATTTTCATCGCCGAAGAAAACCAGGTCGCGTTCAACCACCCGCACGGCAACCCGGCTTATCCTCATAGCCCCCACGAAGACCACGGAGCTGAATGGGTCTGAGTTTCTAGACCTTCGACTCAATAGCTGAAGGTGGGGCCGCGTTGTCCCCAACGCGCCGCATTAATCGGCGTCGCTCACCGCTGAAACTCCCACCAATTCGAGGGAGCCCACGCCTCTTCGTGTGGTTTATTGTCGCGGTTCCAGTGGTGGGCGGTTCGCGGCGGATAAAACAAGTCGCGCCGTTTCACCCGAAGGACATGCCCGTCACAGAATAGGACGTTGTAGCCGTCTCCGTGTGGCGGATCCATTTCGCGAAGACTGTGGAGAGAGTCCTCCCAGTGCCACGCGTCGCGCCAAGGGGTCATCGCATAAAGGCCCAGAGTGGCATTAGGAGCTTCGAGCGGAAACCAACCGTCGGCTCCTATGCGGTATGAGCGGGCATCCGCCACGGCGTACATCTGACTGGGCTCCAGCACCTCTGACTCGCGTGGAGAAAAAACCGGTTGCCCGCCTAAACCTAACTTTCCTCTCAACTGGAATGTGGGCGTTCCCACCCACCCGCTCCAGCCATTACCGATGATGCCGTTGTTGTTGTAGGCATAACTCGTCCACAAACGGGCGCCGGCCTAGCGAGCCAATGTGTTCGTCGCCCAGAATATCGTCATACCCCGGTTGGCGATGTAGCTCGGGCAGTTCCACAAGCTGTTCGTCCAACTCACAGGGTTGTAGGGGTGGAGCCGGTCCATCCAGAGCTGGAGCGTGTCCCAGTCGCCCAACGATGGGTAGCGGTTATGGTCGGAGACGTACATCGCCAGCGCGATGCCGATTTGTCGCAAATGGTTTTTGCAGGCGGCATCCTGTCCCTTCGCCTTGGCGCGCGAAAGTGCCGGCAGCAGCACGGAAGCCAGAATGCCGATGAGCGCGATCACCACCAGTAGCTCTAATAGCGTAAACCCAGCTCGCGTCTGTTCGTGAGATCCCAGCAGCATAATCAATTTGACATCGCTCGGAGCTTTGCGTCACACCGAAGCTCCCAACCCCGCTGTCGTCAATCTCCTCCAACCAGCGGTTACCGCTTGCCAGGCACGTCTCCCCCACTATCCCATCCCCCATCCATCCCTCCACCTTCTCCCCCACCCTCACCGCTGCTGGTTCCCAGTGACTCCCCCGGCCGCGCGGGGTCGCTCCACCCCAACGGCTCCGGCCTCCGGGTCGCGTTCAGGCGCCGGAACTGCTAGCGCCGCGTCGAGTCGAACCACCTGCCCCATTTCCGCGTTTAGTCTGCGTCCCCAATCCATGTCGACAGGGCTTACCTCAGCCTCGCTCGGGAATACGAACCATCTCTGGTCCTCAGCTTCCGCCAGATTCATTCTCAGCTTGCGATACACCCTGCGTTCGTACTCGAAGCAGGTGCCCGCAGCCAGTTCACGAAACTTTGCCCGCTTATCCATATTTCCACCCTTCTCCTGATAAAAGTCGCCCACCATCCCCCAATTGCTAAGCAATGCGCTTGCCAATGTGAAACCCTCGGAAAATCACACCCCGGCACTCTATTTCTGCGTGAGCCTCACGCATATTGCGTGGATTTCACGCAGAGCCTACCAACAGTTCGCCGCCCGGGACCTCCTCCCCTGCGTCCAGCCGGTCCTTACGCGCCATCAGCGCTTGTCCCTCTGACATCCCCTTGTCCGTTAGCCTTTATACCTTAACCTTCGCCGCTTACCCGCCCTCCAAAAGAAACTTCTCGCCTTCCATGCCCGACCTGTTTAAATCAGTCCCACCGCATGGCTATGCTCAGCCGCGTTCCGGCTCGGGCCATGCTTTTGTACTGACAAGAACCGAATAATGACCAACGCCGCCGATCAAAAGCTCCGCGTCCTGTTTCTGGAGGACGACCCCCAGGACCGCGAACTGGTCGAAAGAACCCTTGCTTCCGAAGGTCTTCCTTGCTCATTCACCTTCGCCAGTACCCAGCAGGAGTTCGAATCCGCCCTCGCCCGCCTCGACCTCGACCTCATCCTCTCCGATTACACCCTGCCTTCCTACAGCGGCCCCGCGGCCCTCGCCGCTGCCAAAAAACTGCGTCCGGACCTCCCTCTGATTTTCGTCTCCGGAACCCTCGGCGAAGAACGCGCCGTCGAAATCCTCAAGTCCGGTGCCACCGATTACGTCGCCAAAGAGACCCTCACCCGCCTCGCCCCGGCCGTCCGCCGCGCCTTGCAGGAAACCGCGCAACGCCGCACGCAACACCAGGCCGAAGCCGGCCTCCGCGCCAGCGAGCAGCGCCTGCGCATCCTCTTCGAATTCGCTCCGGACGCCTACTACCTCCACGACCTTAAGGGCAATATTGTCGATGGCAACAAAGCCGCCGAGGCCATGCTCGGCTACCCGCGCGAAGAACTCGTCGGCAAAAACCTTCTCCAGATCAATCTCCTCGCCCCGGAGGACCTTCCCCGCATCGCCGAAGCCCTGGCCCAAAACGCCCAGGGAAAAACCACCGGACCGCTCGAATTCACCGTTCGCCGAAAAGACGGCGCCCAGCTTGTCCTCGAAACCCGCGCCTACCCTGTCCTCATTCAGGACCAGGTCCTCGTCCTGGGCATTGCCCGCGACATCACCGACCGCAAACGTTCCCTCCAAACCATCCAAACCAGCCAGCGCCTCCTCAAGGCCACCCTCGACAATATCCCCGACCCTGTCTGGTTCAAGGACGCCCAGGGCCGCTACCTGGCCAACAACGAGCCGCACGCCCGCTTCTTCGGCCGCAGACCCGAAGAGGTCCTCGGCAAAACCTTCGCCGAGCTCATGCCGCGCCAGGCCCAGGCCATCGGCGAGGCAGATGCCGGCGTTCTCGCCACCGGCAAGCCCAGCTCCGTCGAGGAGCGCCTCACCGACGCCCAGGGCAACGTCCGCTGGTTCGAGACCATGAAGTCCGCCGTGCTCGATGACCACGGCCGCGTCACCGGCACCGTCGGCATCGCCCGCGAAATCACCGATCGCATGCGCGCCCACCAGCAGATTAAAGCTTCCGAAGAGCGCTTCCGCTCCGTCTGGGAAAACTCCATCGACGGCATGCGCCTCCTCGACCGCGCCGGCCGGATCATCGCCGTCAACGACGCCTACTGCCGTCTCGTCAAGATGCCCCGCGAACGCCTCGTCGGCGAACTCTTCAGCATCGTGTACCAGGAACACGGCGCCGGCGACTCCATGGAAGTTTACCGCCACCGCTTCGACACCGGCACGATTATCCCCCGGCTCCAGGCCAAAGTGAAACTCTGGAACTCAAATGAACTCGACCTCGACATCTCCAGTTCCTTTATCGAAATGGGCGATCGCGGCAAGCTCGTCTTCAGCATCTTTCGCGATATCACCCAAAGCCGCGCCGCCGAACTCCGCGGCACCGCCTTCTCCCGCCTCGGCCAGCTCCTCAGCGCCGCTAAAACCGCCCGCGAGGCCGGCGAAGTTATCGTCGAAGTCGCTGACCAATTGCTTGGCTGGGACGCCTGCTGGTTCGGCCTCTATTCCCAGGCCGAAGACAAGCTTCACCACGTCCTCAACATGGACACCATCAATGGTCAGCGCACTGACGTCGCGCCCGCCCCTCATACCGACTTCCTTACGCCGACAGCCCGTCACGTTCTCCTCTTTGGCGGCCAATTGATTCTTAAGAGCAACGCCTCCCTCATGCTGCCCGACAGCTTGCCCTTCGGCGATACCAAACGCCCTTCTGCCTCCCTCCTCTTTGTCCCGGTTCGCAACGGCCCCGAGGTCGTCGGGGTCCTCTCCATCCAAAGTTACAAACCCAAAGCCTACGACCAGCTCAGCCTTGATACCCTCCAGGCCCTCGCCGATCATTGCGGCGCCGCCCTCGACCGCATCCGCGCCCAGGAAAACCTCCTCGCCACTCAGCAGCGCTTCACCCATCTCCTCGAAGAAAGCCCCGCCGTCATCTACTCCCTCAAAGTCGATGGCCAAACCCTCGTCCCCGCCTGGCTCAGCAGCAACGTCCACCAGTTGCTCGGCTTCACCGTCGAAGAAGCCTCCCACCCCGATTGGTGGCCCCAGCACCTCCATCCCGATGACCGCCCCGCTGCCGCCGAACACTTCTCCGCCCTCCGCCGCTTCAAACAACTGACCCGCGACTACCGCCTCCGCCATAAAAATGGCGACTACCGCTGGATTCGCGACGAGCAACGCCTCATCTCTGACCCCTCCGGCCGCCCCGTCGAGGTCGTCGGCTCTTGGGTCGATATCACCGAACGCAAGGGACTCGAGGATCTCCTCCGCCAATCTCAAAAACTCGAAGCTGTCGGCCTCCTCGCCGGCGGCATCGCGCATGACTTCAACAACCTCATCGCCGTCATGCGCGGCAACGCGGATCTCCTCCTCCTCGATGCCGACCTGTACCCCGACCAGGCCAGGGATTCCCTCATTCAAATCACCACCGCCGCCGGCCGCGCCGCCAACCTCACTCGCCAGTTGCTCGCCTTTGGCCGTAAACAGGTCATCCAATCCCAGCCGCTCCTCCTCAACGAGGTCGTCTCCAACCTCGCCAAAATGCTCAAACGCGTCATCGGCGAAAACATCGAACTCCTGTGCCACGACGCCCCCGACCTCCCCTTCGTCAACGCGGATCCCGGCATGATGGAACAGGTCCTCCTCAACCTCGTCATCAATGCCCGCGACGCCATGCCCCAGGGCGGCCAACTCCATATCTCCACCGATAAAACCCAACTCGACGAAGCCGCCGCCCACACCAACCCCGAAGCGCGGGCCGGTGACTTTGTTACCTTGAGCGTTCGCGATACCGGCGCCGGCATCGCCCCGGAACACCTGACCCGCATCTTCGAACCCTTCTTCACCACCAAACAACCCGGCAAAGGCACCGGCCTCGGCCTGGCGACCGCCTACGGCATAGTCAAACAGCACCAGGGCTGGCTCGAGGTCGCCAGCTCCCCCGGCCAGGGCGCCACCTTCAAAATCTTTCTCCCCGCCGCCGCTGCTCCCGCTGCCGTCCCTGCCGCCAAAACCGAGCCCGCCCCACGCGGCGGCACCGAAACCATTCTCCTCGTCGAAGACGAGTTCGCCGTCCGCATGATCACCCGCCGCATCCTCGAAAACTTCGGCTACAAGGTCCACGACGCTTCCCAGGCCCGCGAGGCCCGCGACCTCTGGACCCGCTCCCACGACAAAATCCACCTCCTCCTGACCGACATTGTCATGCCCGAAGGCACCACCGGCCGCGAACTCGCCGACCAACTCCGCGCCCACCGCCCCGGGCTCAAAGTCGTCTTCATGAGCGGCTACAGCCCCGAAGTCGCCGGCAAAGACACCGCCTTCTTCCGCCGCGCCGGAAACTACTTCATCCAAAAACCCTTCTCTTCAAAAACCCTGCTCGAAGCCGTCCGCCGATGCCTCGACGAGAAAAGCTGATTTTTGATAGCTCAAGCCAGCCCAAGTCCCCCTTCACCCAGGCTGAGCCAATCGCCGGCCACCGAACACTGACCACCGCTCACTACTTGCTGATTACTGACTACTGGTCACTCATTAGTGCTCCCCGCCATGTTTCAAGCCTTCTGCGCCCTTCCGCGTCTTCCTCGTGTTCCGTGGTCGAATTCCCTCCGTTCCGCCCTTGCGCCTTTGCACCTTTGCGCCTTTGCGTTAAACGCGGCTCTCCCGCAATCAAGGTTCAAAAATCTCTGCCCCACCACCACTTCAACCACCTCACCGCGTCGCGCACCGGATGTATCTTGCTCTGCTCGTCCTTGTAGATCGCCCGGACCGGCACGAATTCGACCTCCAGCCCAGCCCGAACGAACGCCAGCAACACCTCCGACTCGATCTCAAAATGCGTTGCCGAAATCCTCAGCCCGGCCCATGCGGAAAGCTTCATCAACCGAAACCCGCACTGCGAATCCGGCAGCAGCCGGCCGGCCGTTACAGTCAACCGCCGGCTCATCCAGTGGTTTACCCGGCGCCGCAACCACGGCATCGACCCCGCCTTGCCCATGCGGTTCCCCACAACCAGAGGGGCCGAGGTCCGCTCCGCACACCGAAAAAAAATGGGAATGTCCTCCGGTGAATGCTGGCCGTCTCCATCCATCGTTAGCGCCCAGGAAAACCCACGCTCGAACGCCCGGCGCCAGCCGGCCTGCAACGCCGCACCCTTCCCCCGCGCGGCCCCGTTCCGCAGGACCTCCGCCCCGGCCGCCTGCGCCATCGAGCCGGTCGCGTCGCTCGACCCGTCATCCACTACCAGCACCGCGGGAACGCGCCGCCGAACCTCTTGAACCAACGGCCCGATCGTCGCCGCTTCGTTCAGACATGGGATAACCGCCGCGCACTCTGCCTGCCAATCCATGCCCTCAACCTATGGCAAACCCTATCCCAGCCAAGCCCAAATCACCTCGCAGACGGCCGCGCAGCATGCAACCAGAGCTGCATTCCGCGAGCTCCACAGTTTCAATCCAGCCGGTTAATATGCAAATCCGATTTCACGACCTTCCCCTCGTCAGCCGATACCCAGACCTCTCCGATATCCGCATCGCGACTCGGGTTCCGCAGCTTCGCGGCCCAAACCTTGACCTTCCAGACCGGTTGCGCCGCTCCACCCTGGCCCAGTACGCCCTCTCCGACCCGCTCGAGATTGAGCTCCGTGGCCGTGGCTTTGATGTTTTCCAACAGCGGCTCCTTCAGCGCCGTCTTGATCGCCTCGTCCGAATCGACCTTCAGCTTGCTCCGCTCCAGCGGCACGTCGCCGCCTGTGACCGGCTCGAGCAAACGCCAGGGCCGCTGCACCTTTTGCATTTTGCCTGCCGCAAACTTCACTTCCGTCGCCTTCAGCGTCGCCGTCGGATCATAATAAACGATATGCCAAATATTCGGCGTGAGGCTGCCGATGGACTTTTCCGATCGGATCTGCACAATCTTATCCTTGCATTGCTCCCCCACGTAGCGATTGCCCTCTTTAATCAAGTCAAACGCCGTAGGTTCAGCGGCGCGGACTCGCAAGTTCGGCGCGGCCAGAACCACTGCCAGCAGACTCCACTGAAACCACCCGGTTGTAATTTTCATGCCGCGAGTATAGACCGCCACAATGCTCTGGCAACTGCGGAAGGCTCAGCTCCCCTTTCTCGCGGCGGTCATTTGACTTGCGCGACCGCTCCTTTGGCGGCGATAATTCCTGCAGAATTTCAACGCAAACACGCATACAATCAGAGGCACAACGCCGCAAACGAGGAGGTCCAGCCGCCTTTTCCGCGCATCATGCGGTTAGCCTCTATCCTTTAGCCTTTAGCCTTCTCTTCCCCATCGGTTCCGCCCAACTATGAACCCGCGCATTATTCTCATCACGGGCGCAAACGGTGGACTCGGCCAGGCGATCGCCCGGGCATTCCTCGCCGAATCCGCCCAGACCTATGTCTGGCTCGGGGTCCACACACGCCGCGAAACGGCCGACCAACTCGCCGGCGAGTTTCCCCAACGCTGCGAAAACATCGAATTGGACGTCAGACGACCAGCGGCCTGGCAAGACGCCGTAGCCCGTATCCTGTCCCGTCACCAGCGGCTCGATGTGCTGGTGAACAACGCAGGCCGGCATGCCGATGGCCTGCTGGCGACCCTTCCCGCCAGCGCCTGGGAGGAAGTCCGCTCCACCAATCTCGACGGTGCGTTTCACGGTTGCCAGGCCGTGCTGCCCGCAATGATTTCCCAGCGCAGCGGCCGCATTGTAAACGTGGCGTCCCTCAGCGCCTTGCTGCCTCCTCCGGGCCAAACCAATTATGCGGCCGCGAAGGCCGGGTTGGTCGCGCTGACACAATCCCTGGCCAAGGAGATCGCGCGGCTCAATATCACAGTCAACGCGGTATGTCCCGGTTTCGTGGAAACCGAAACCCTCAGTGGCTTGGGCCCGGAGGAACGGCAGGCGGCTCTGGCCAAAATCCCTTTGCGCCGGTTCGGCCGGCCGGAGGAAGTCGCGGCCGCGGTCCGATTTCTGGCTTGTCCCGAAGCCAGTTACATTACAGGCTCAGTATTGAAAGTTGATGGCGGAGTTTTTTAGCATGGAAGACGCGAATACGTTGAAAGAGCAAATTAAGAGTTTAATGGTCGAAAACCTGATGCTGCAGGTGACCCCGGCCGAGATCGGCGATGAGTTGCCGCTCTTCGGCCCCGGCAGCCTGGGCCTCGACTCAGTCGATGCGCTCCAACTGGTGGTGGCCCTCGACAAGAACTTCGGCCTGAAGATTCGAGACCCCGAAGCCGCCAAGGAAATCCTCCGGAACGTCAACACCATCGCCCAGGCGGTCCAGCAGAAGATGGCCGTCTAGGCCGGGAGCATACTCGCTCCTGCAATTTGGCGCGCGCTGCCGGCGACGCCCGCTAATCATCACTCCATCATTCCATTAATCCACCAATCCAACTCCCGCGACTTGCGCACTGCCCGCCTTGTGCTTTGTTTAAGCGATGACTCAGGCGCGTTACGATGCACTGGTAATTGGCGGCGGACCCGGCGGAAGCGCCGTGAGCACGTTTCTAGCCCGCGCGGGCAAACGCGTCGTGGTGTTGGAGAAAGAACGTTTTCCGAGATTCCACATCGGAGAATCCCTGCTGCCGTACAACCATGGGCTTTTTGAAGAAATGGGAGTCCTGCCTGTGCTCGAAGCCGCTGGTTTTCCCAAAAAGCTCGGCGCTCAGTTTCATCTCGGGAACGCGACCAAGGGGTTGAAGCTGATTTTTCGGAACGGTTGTTTCACCCGTGAGACGACCGCCTTTCAAGTGGAACGAGCCACTTTCGATCACCTTTTGTTGAAACACGCGCAAACCTCCGGGGCCGAGGTCCGGGAAGGTTGGACGGTCGGCAGCGTTTCATGCCAAAATGGCCAGGTGAGTCTCCAGGCACGCAACACGGCTGGGACGACTGAAACTTTTGAGGGGGCGTTCCTTATTGACGCCAGCGGCCGCAGTAATTTGACGGGAAACCAGGAACGGCTTCGCATGGTGCATCCCAACCTGAAGAAACTGGCCGTTTTTGGCCAATTCGAAGGGGTAGGGTTGGATGCGGGGAGCCAGGCCGGCGACACCGTCATCGTCCGCCTCGAAAACAAGTGGTTTTGGCTCATCCCCCTCTCCCAGACGAAGACCAGCGTAGGCTGCGTCATGGACCAGGAGGAGTTTGCGCAAGCCAAACAATCGCCGGCAGACCTCTTCGCCCGGGTTTGCCAATCCAGCACCGAAATGCGAACCCGGATGAAAGACGCCCGGCCGGTGAACGCGCTTCAGACCACGAGCGACTTTTCGTATTATAACCGCCGCTTCGTTGGACCACGGTTGCTTCGCGTCGGGGATGCCGCAGCCTTTATGGACCCGATTTTTTCCGCCGGGGTTTACCTCGCTATGTATTCCGGTAAACTCGCAGCGCGGGCCGTGCTCGAGTCCCTGGCCGCGGGCGACGATGGCCGGCGCAGGCTAAAGGCCTACGAGAAACGCGTTTGGCGGGCGATGAAATGCTACTGGGAAATGGTTGAAAGCTTCTACACTACACCGTTCATGGAATTGTTCCTTGAACCTCGGAGGAAGTTCAATCTCCCGGATGCTATCGTCGCTATCCTGGCCGGAGAATTGGAGGGAGGCTGGGCAATGGAATGGCGCCGCCGTTTCTTTTTCCTGCTGATCCGGATTCAGTCGCGCTGGCCGCTGGTGCCGCGAATCTGCTTCGAGGAGCAAGCACTTTCCGCTGAAACCGAGGCGGGCGCCCATCAGGCTGCGGCAGGACTTTCGGGCGCTGAGGTCAGGACGCTCTAAGCCGTTTCCAGCGTCATTATTTCAATCCGGCGATTCTCGTTCTTTCTGCGACCACCACTACCTGAAAAAGCGAGATAGAGAAAGGCGAGCAAATTGGTGAGAGGCAGGAGCAGGAAGATCGCGGTCCAGAGCGTCTTGGCCCGTGCCTTGGCGATATTCACGCACCAGAGGATATAGGCCACCAGGTTTAGCACTGGAACGAACGAAGCCAGGAACCACCACGGCGACATGCCGGCCGCACGCAGCAACGGAAACACATTGAACACCGGCAACCATGCAAGGACGCCGGGCTCCTGGCCGGTCTTCTGACAAATCAGCATGCAGCAATAACAGAAAAAGAGGTAGGCGCAGACGGCAATCGCCGCTGCCCCCCAAAGCAGCTTTGGCGTAAGAGGCGGGAGTTGAAGTTTTTCCAACGGAACATTGTTGCGCCAGGTGCTGACCACCTGAGCTTCCACTGCCTTGACCCGAGAGGTTTCGAGCTTGTCCAACGTCTGTTTGGCCCAGGCCGTTGCATTCGTAGGTTGCTCTTTGGGCTTTGGCAGCTCGGCATATCCCAATTGCTCTCGCAGATCCGGGGAAAGCTCCGCCACCTTGATATTCGTCATACCGGCCGAATGCAGGATGAAGACGTAATCTTTGGATTTCGTAGTGACTGTCACGTTTCGGTACGTATGTGTTCCGATTTGGAGCATGTCAAAGGTCTGCTCGAGTCCCGCCGACAATGCTTCGGGACGCCCCAGTGATACGCTCAACACCAGCCCGAGCAGGCCGGCAAGAAGTTGTCCGCGAATTCTCAGTATTTTCATAAACTAGAGTTCCACCGCTAAATGGTAACGGAACATGCGACCGCACGGATGAGACGGCACAAATCGTGCCATTCCGAAGGTTGATGACCGGTGCGCAGCACAAGCGTCAACATCCTTCGAGGCAACAGGTTACTCGCGGCAAATGACGGAAAACTCTTTAAGCGTGCCTCCGGGAGCGTCCCCGTGTCGAAAAACCGCGTCGCGGAGCGTAACGCGCACCGTGCGCCCATCAGGGTCTTTCGAAATCAACCCGCGCTCGGCCTCCACGGTACGCTCGGGGCCCGCCAGGCATTTCTGCACCACCCGAACTCCTGCAAGTGTATTCCCTTGCCTTCGTGCTACGTAGATATTTCGCCCGTCGGGCCAAGTCACGGTCTTGCCTTCCTGAACCAATTCCGGGACGAGGGGTGCGCCCTCAGGCGTCCGTGAGCAGCCGCACAGCAGCAGGCCACACAGCAATAGAAGGGCGGTAGGCGCCTCTGTCTTCACGACACAGTTAATGCCATCCCGAGGATGATTCCCACCAGCCAGGCGAGCGTGAACAGGATAAAGGCGACGCGATTGCTAGCGGGCAAGCCACGGATGATTACTTCGAGAGGGTGGACGAAGCTCTCCAGCGGTGGTTCGGCGGCACGCCGGCGAAAAAACACGACCAAGGCTGAAAGACCCAGAAAATTTCCCAGCAATGCGAAGGCGAGCAGGTCCAGCCTGTCCTGCGACCAGTCGGTAGGCCGACCCGGGAGCGCCCCGCGTATGAACTGCCCCAGCAAAGCCCCGATACAACAATAGGACACCGTCAGGAGCCTGATGCCCAGGTTTTGCAGGTGTAACGCTCTCGAATTGCCAGTGTAGCGCGGATCTCGCATCCACCTGGATGCGAAGCAAAAACCAGGCCAGCGCCGTGGTGTCTGGATAGGGGAAAGGAAAGGACCGTCAATCCGCAAAACAGACGGTCGCGAGGCTTCCCTCAGTTGGTCTTTGACGGCGCGTTAGTGCCTGCCTGGCCGGCAGAATCGACGGGTTTGGAGGCGTCGGCGGTGGTTGCGGCAGGTTTGGGCTCTTCCTTCTTCTCAACGAGGAGCTGAAAGCGTTCCTTTAGGAGAGGGTCAACCGTCCAACTGGACACCAGGTAAACCCATTTCTCGTAAGGCTTTTCCTGCGCAAGTTTGTCTTCCAGCTTCTTCTGATTGTCTTTGAATTCTTTGTCCAGACGAGCCTTATCCTCCGGTTTTTCGTCCTTGCCCGGGGTGCGCTCCTTGGGCAGTTGGGCGGCGACCGTCAGCGCCAATGCGTAGTTGTCGTTGGTTTTTTGGCCGACCTTCAAGGCATAGGTGAAGTTGTCGAACGTATCTAGCGTCACGACGGTCGGTTTGTCTGCGGCAAATGATTCCACCGGCGAGCCGGTCGCAACATCGTTGAAACTGGGCGAACTCAACGGGTTTGACAGGCCGGAGGTTTTCGAGGAATCCAATTGCTCGCCAGGTTTGGCGTCGCTCAGTTTCCACTCGGCCGTTTCGGTGTCACGCGTCACCTTCCACGAGTTGGTCGCGACGGGGAAAGCGACAGCGATCGAGCGCACTTTTTCGACTTTGAAGAAGTCCTTGTTGAGCCACTGGTCAGGCCGAGGCTCAATGTTCGACAGGGGTTCGGAGATCAACTCGACGCTATCAGAATCCGTGCCGACTTTGACATAGCGGCCATCCGGAAAGCCGCCGTCCCCCACATCCCCAAACGGAGACGGGCGATTGGATTTTTGGAGATGCTTCTTGCCCAGCAGCAGGGTCCGGATCGGCTTTTCGGCCTGGTCCTTGAAGTCGGCTACCAGGGCCGCGTTGGTCCCCTGCCCGGGCACGAGGGCCAGTCGCGGCAGTTGCGAAGGACCCACCTTTTCGCTCGAAACGACCTTCACGTCGCCGAGCTTGATGAGAAACTCGCTGATTTCTGAATAGTTGGCCGGATAATCGTTGCGCTCGCGAACGCGCCAGAGCTGGTCCTTTTTGACAAGGTTCACTTCGTTGGTGCCCTCCCTCAAGGCGATATGAGCGACATCATTGAACGGAAAAGTTCCCAGCAGTTTCTTGCCCAGGTCCTGGTTCCCGGTTTTGCGGAAGTCGTTCTGTTGATTGTAGATCATCAGGCCGGCCAGACCGACCACGACCAGCAGGAACAACATCAGAGCGAATTGTTTTCGATTCATTTGGCGGAGGTTTTGCTGCGGTTGATGAAAGCGAGCACAACGCCCGAGGCAGTGACCGCCAGCGGGATCGCCAGAATATTGAGCCACTTCACTTTGGTCTGGAGGGAGACGACTTCCTTGCGGAGGTCCTTTTGCACCTGTTTGAGGCGTTTGCGGCTCTCGACTTCCCCCTGGCGGAGCTTGGCCAATTCAGCGGTTTGTTCCGGCGAAAGGATGAAGCGTTGGTCGCCCTTTTTCTGCTGCTGGAGTTCATTGATCTTGCGCTGGGCCTCATTCGCGCTGTCCTCCAGGCGCTTAATTTCGCTTTGAAACTTCTCGTTGGCAACGGCCTCCAGTGCCTTGATCCGGGTGAAAGGCCGAACGACGGTCGCCCGGCTGCGGACGGCGATCAAATTGCTGTCGCCGGTCAACTGTTCGACGGCGTTTTGCGCGAAACTCAGGTTGCCGTTGGCTGGGGCATAGGCCGTGCCGAAAAGCGTTTGGATCGGCTGCAAAGCCACACGGTCAAACAGCATATCGGCGTCGCCGACCAGGATAACGGTGTTGTCCGATTTGCTTTCTTTGAGCGAATCGTCCGGTTTCTTCTCCTCGGGCTTTTTGTCCGCTTCCTTCTTATCGGCATCTTTCTTGTCCTCGTCCTTTTTATCTTCGGGTTTTCCGTTAGGGAAGGCGGTCTTGAATTTGCCGGTCAGGCGGACCGCCAGGGCGTACTCGGTGCCGGACGGTTTAAACTCCTTCATGACGTTTTCCCCAGAAAGGTTCGCCATGAAGCCATCCACGAGCTGTGACTCTTTCGTGCTCTTCAGCAGAACGGTTTCTTTGATGCCCGCTACCGGAGTGCCGGTGAATGCACCGGCGTAGGGAAGCCAGAGGTTGTCGATTTGGCTGGTGACGATGTCGTCGGAGTTGAGGCCCTGGGAGGTGACGGACAGGACGGCCGGAGCTTCCTGGGCCTGGCCGTTGCGTCCGCCGATTTGCATCTTGAAGTTCATGTCCGCGACCACTTTGGACGTGTCGAATGAGAGGCCCCAGGCCTTCAGGAGCTTCTCAAGGTTTGAGCCGCTGTTGGGGATGCTGCCCAGCATCTGGTTTTGCTCGCGGGCGTCCATCATCGGCAACGGGTCGAGGAAGGCGATCAGCTTGCCGCCCCGCATCACGAATTGATCGATGGCGTACTGGGCCTTGTCCGAAATGTCTCGCGGATGAATAACGAGGAGCACTTTGATTTCGTCGTCGATTTTGTCAGTGTCCATAGGGACATCTTTAACGGTGAAATCATTCTTCAACTCGTTAACAATGACCCACGGCTGCTGGCCCTGTTGTCCCATGCGCGCCATCATCGGGTTGGAAGGCATGCCGAATACGGGCAGCGGGCTCATGATGCCGACTACCGGCCGTTCTGGAGTCACGACGCGAGAGATCGCGCGAGACAGATCGTATTCAAGCAGGCGCTCGCGGCTCGGGTCCAGGAAAGGGATCGCCTGGGATTCATCGACCCTCGACACGGCCAGCCCCAGGTAAAACCGGTCACCGTTCCGCAACGTCTGGCCTTCGACGCCCGCCATGCGAGCCGAATCTTCGGCGTCAGAGTCGGGCTCGGGATTATACTTTTCGAGCACGAGCTTGCCTTTGGATGCCTGCTTATACTCATCCAGCAGGTCCTCGACGCGGCGGGCATAGTTGCGGAGATAGACCGTTTCCGGGGCCGTCTCGCCCTGTGAACAGTAGAACTTGACGGTGACTGGCGCATCCAATTTGGCCAGGATCGCTCTAGTCCCGGCAGAGAGGCTGTAGGCCTTTTCCTGGGTCAAATCGACGCGCTGCTTTGCCGCCCCGGCGATGACGTTGAAGGCAATCAGAATCAGCGCCATCGCGCCGACGCCGGCGGCGGAATAGAGGATGGTCTCCAGTGTTTTTTTCTTCATCGGTAGTCCTTTCAAATCACCCCGCACGGTGGCCGCGCAAAATCACGCTCGTCGAAAACAAGGAAAATACGATCACGGACAGGAAGAAGAGCACGTCGCGCGAATCGAGAATGCCCTTTTGGAAGCCCTCAAAATGCGTGATCACGCTGAAGGAAGTGACCGCATCCACCAGCCATTGCCACGAGTGCCCCAGACCTTCCATCAAGCGAATGATCGGGGGGAAGCCCGCCAAAATAAGAAAGAGACACAGCACTACAGACACGATAAAGCTCACCACCTGATTGCGGGTCATCGCCGAGGTGATGCAGCTCACGGCAAGGTAAGCACCCGCCATCAGCCAGCTGCCGATATAACCGCAAAGGATGATGCCATTATCCGGGCTGCCGAGATAGTTCACCGTGAGCCAGATGGGGAACGTGAGCAGCAGCGCCAAGCCAAGAAACAGCCAGGAAGCCAGGAATTTGCCAACGATGGCCTGCCATGTGGTGATTGGCATGGTCAGGAGCAATTCGATCGTCCCGACCCGCCGTTCCTCCGCCCACAGTCGCATACCAGCCGCCGGTACCAGGAAGAGATAAAACCAGGGGTGCCAGAGAAAGAAGCTGCTCGACAAAGAAGCTTCGCCACGCTCGAAAAAGCCGCCCACCATGAAGGTGAAAAAACCACAGAGCAGCAGGAAGATTACGATAAAAACGTAAGCGAGCGGGGACGAAAAGTACGCGCCCAGTTCGCGTTTGGTAATGGTTTTGATGTTAGCCCAGGCGTTCATGAGGGGAATTGAGTGATGGGGAGAAGGAGTAATGGGGTCATTTAACTACTTGGCAGGCGCCTTATCCGCCGTATCCGGCATCGTAATGCTGCGAAAGACTTCATCGAGGCGGCCCTCTTCAGTGTGCAATTCCTCAATCCGCCAGCCCTGGGCGGCGTCGGCGATGCTGCTGGCCAGGAGACCGTTTACCTCCGACCGCGGGAATATGCGCGCGGTGACCCCGGCCGCTTCTTCCCTTAGAATGGCGGCGCGTTTGACCGTAGGCAACTGGCCCAGCTTCTGGCTGAGCGCGGCGCCAGTGATCCCGGTGACACGCAAGGTGACCGCGCCGGCCCATTCGGATTTTTGCCGCAATTGTTGCGGAGTGCCATTCGCGACGATCTTGCCGCGGTCGATAATGATTGCCCGCGAGCACACGGCATCGACTTCTTCGAGAATATGGGTCGAAAAGATAATCGCCTTTTTCTCGCCCATGCGGCGGATTAATTGGCGAACCTCATGTTTTTGGTTCGGGTCCAGGCCGTCAGTCGGCTCATCGAGCACAAGCACGTCCGGGTCGTGAATGATCGATTGGGCAAAGCAGGTGCGGTGGCGGTAGCCTTTGGAGAGCGTCTCAATGCTCTGATGCAGGACAGCTTCGAGAAAGCACATCTCGACCACCCGTTCGATGGCTTTCTTTTTGCCGGCGCCCCGCAACCCGCGGATTTCAGCCGCGAAGTTCAAGAAGCCCAGGACAGTCATGTCGGTGTAAGCGGGCGCGTTTTCGGGGAGGTAGCCGATCAGCCGGCGCGCCTGGATGGGGTGTTGCACAATATCGAAGCCGCCCACCGTGACCGTGCCGGCGGACGGGGGAATAAAGCCGGTGATCATGCGCATGGTCGTGGACTTGCCGGCGCCGTTGGGCCCGAGGAAGCCCAGGACCTCGCCGCGCTCGATCGCGAAGGAAATGTCATCAACGGCGTGCTTGGCGCCGAAGAATTTTGCCAAATTCTGAACCTTTATCATAATGTGTTGCACCGTTTCTGGAAGAAACGAAGGGTCGAGATAACCAGTTTCGGCTCACTTGTAAACTGGTTTTTCAAGCCGTTGTGTTTGTCACCGCATCATCTTAGGCTCTGCTAAGCGGTTCCGACGGTTTTGGATTATTTTAGGCAAATGATGTTCAAACTATTTTGGAACGGTGGCGAAGCCGCGCGGCATTCGAGCAAGGGTTGGCTCCCCTGGCTCGCCTCACCTTTATTGGCGCTGCTGGTTCTATTCCTCCCAATCACAACAGGTTGCCGAACAGCTTTTTCGCCGCTGCCACCGCTCAATTTGAAAGACCCCGGCTGGACGGTGCACGAAGGCCAGGCGGTTTGGAGCATGGAACATGGAAAGGGCGAAATCGCGGGAGAGGTGCTGGTTGCTAGTGGGGGAGATGCCAGCACGTTCGTCCAATTCACCAAAACACCGTTTCCATTCGTGATCGCGCGTTCGACCGCGAGCCGCTGGGAAGTCCAATTCCCGGCTCAAAACAGGCACTACTCAGGACGCGGCCAGCCGCCCAAGAGGCTGATCTGGCTGTATCTGCCGCGGGTGCTCGCCGGCAAACCGCCGCCTAGGAACTGGGCTTGGCATGACAAGGACGGGATCTGGCGTCTCGAGAACCTCGCCTCCGGTGAACGCCTGGAGGGTTATTTCACCAGATGAAAAGCCCGGGACAGGTGCCAAGCGAGTTGCCGCAGCCAAGCCTGAAACACCCCGGCCGGTGGCTTTGGTTTTTCTTGCTCATCCCGGTTGTGTTTGGCTTGGCCCGGCTGCGCTTCGACGCTGAGGTTTTTGACCTGCTACCGGGAAACTTGCCAGCGGTCCAGGGATTGAAACTATATCAGGAACATTTCGCGAACGCGCGAGAGCTGCTCATTACCCTCCAGGCAGCAGACCCTGAACAGGCCGAAACCGCGGCCCGTGACATCGCCAGCCATCTGCGTTCGCAGACCGACCTGGTCGCTGCGGTCACCTGGGAACCCCCCTGGCTGGAGCATCCCGGCCAGGCGGCCGAGTTAATCGCCTATCTCTGGTTTAATCAACCGCCGGAGCTCTTTCGTGAGCTGGCCAAACGGCTCGCTCCGAATACGCTCGCCCAAACACTCACGGCCGCGCGGGAAGAGCTGGCCACGACGCTTTCGCCCCAGGAAATGGCCCGGCTGAGCTACGACCCTTTCGGGCTGACGCGCCTTCCCGAAAGCACTGCCGGCGCCGCGCCCGCGTTCGGCGAGGGACAGGAAATGTTCAGCTCGAGAAACGGCAAGTTTCGGATTCTGTTCGTGAAAGCTGCGGGCGAGTTGCGAACGTACCGGCAATGCCAGGAATGGCTCGCTGCCATCCGGGAAACGACGACCCGCGTCGTGCCTAAAGGCCAGGGGATTTCACTCGGTTACACCGGACGGCCCGCCTTTGTCGCCGAGATCGCGGGCGGCATGGAGCACGACATCGCCACCTCGGTCGGCGGCACGGCCGTCATCATCGCCTGTTTATTCTGGCTGGCGCACCGCCGGCTCAAACCGATGCTCTGGCTGCTGACGCTGCTGGCCTTGGTTTTAACCAGCACGCTGGCGTTAGGAGGCTTGATTTTCGGTACGATTAATGTCGTCAGCATGGGCTTCGCCGCCATCCTGCTGGGGTTAGCCGTGGATTACGCGGTGGTCCATTACCAGGAAGCACTGGCGCATCCCAACTTGTCGATTCCCCAAATCCGGCATGCGATCGCACCCAGCATCTTTTGGGCGGCGGTCACCACCATCAGCGCTTTCCTGGTTTTGAATTTCGGCGGCCTTCCGGGGCTGGGTCAGTTGGGGACGCTCGTCGGCCTGGGAGTAGCGCTCGCCGCGACTATCATGATCTTCGAGTTTCTGCCGCCGCTCTTTCCCGGCCGAAACCATCCCACATCCCCTGCCCTTGAGTCCGCAGGCGCGGCGACCGCAACGGCGGCGCGCCCCCCGGTCAATCGGCTCGCGCGGGCCTTGGTTCTTGGCATCACGGCTGGAGTAATGCTTGCTGTGCTTCTCATCCTGGCGTTCGGTCCGCCCGGTGTTGACACCACTGCCAACGCATTGCGCCCTCGCGGCAGCCCGGCTTACACGGCCGTGGACGAAATCCGAACCAACCTTAATCAGGGCCGGGAACCGCTCTGGCTCATCATCGACGGCGAGACCGTCCCGCAGGTGGAGGAGAGTCTGACGAAGGTTCAGTCGGGACTCTCCAGCCCGGAAATCGAGCCATTCATCGCGGGTTTCAACTTGCCGGCGGCTCTTTGGCCGCGACCGGCCGCACAGGCACAGAACCGGTTGACCGCCCGGGCGTTGGCCGCTGAACGGGAAGCCCTCCGGCAGGTGGCGCGCAACAATGGCTTCGCCGAAAGCGCCCTCGCTCTCACTGAAGAGGTCTTAAACACCTGGGAAATCGCGGCGGCAACAACGGACACCTTTTGGCCGACCAACCCGATGAGCCGCTGGATTTTCGAGAAGTTCGCCACCCGCACTCCAACCAACTATTTCGTGCTCGGTCTGGTTAACCTGAAGCAGGACGTGAGCACCAAGGCGCCCGCGCTTGCGGAACTCGAGGCCGCGCTGCCCAAACAGCATGTCCTGTTATGCGGCTGGGAATTGCTTGGGACCTCCATTTTTTCCACCGTCAAAGACAACCTCTGGAAGGTCGTTGTGCCGATGCTTGTGCTCGTGTTGCTCTCGCTTTATCTGGCGTTCCGGGGCCCGCCCGAGATCCTGCTCAGTATCGCGGCGTTGTTCTTAAGCGCAGCGGTTCTGCTCTCGGTGATGCGCTTGGCGAACTGGTCCTGGAACCTGCTGAATCTAATGGCGCTGCCGCTCGTGTTGGGAACCGGGGTCGATTACAGCATTTTCATGCAACTGGCGTTGCGCCGGCATCATGGCGATCTGCGCCTGGCGCACCAGTCTGTAGGCCGGGCGCTGCTGCTCTGCGGCGGCACCGCGATCGCCGGGTTTGGCTCGTTGGCCTGGTCGAGCAACGCCGGAATGGCGAGCCTGGGCCAAGTGTGCGCTATCGGAGTCGCCAGCAACATGCTGATCGCCATCTTCCTGCTCCCGGTGTGGTGGGACATCGTGAGACGTCGGAAGGCGAGGGGCGAGGGGCGAGGAGCAAAAAACGACGAACGACCGGGCCTGGCCGCCGGGCAGGACGAACGCCCCTCGACACCATCGTCCCTCTACCGCGCCGACGTCTGGCGCCTGGGCTTGCGGATTGTGAGAATATTCCCGCGAGGGGTTTGTGTGAGGCTTGGCGGGCTGGTTGCGGGCATCTATTCGTTGGCCGCCCGACACCGGCGCGAGGTGGTTGTAGAAAATCTCCTGCCTGCCCTCAACGGCGACCGGGTGGCCGCGCTGAAGCACGCCCGGGCAGTGTTCCGGCAATTTGCGCTGAAGGTGATTGATCTGTGGCGTTACGAAGCCGGGCTACCGCTTGACGACCTGTTCGGCGGCACCAGTGGGTGGGAACATTTCGAGCATGCGCAGGCGCAGAACCGAGGCATCCTGTTGGTGACGCCGCATCTGGGAAATTGGGAATTCGGCGGTCCGGCGCTCAGCCGCCGCGGCGTAAAGCTCCAGGTCATCACCCTGGCCGAGCCAGGCGAAGATTTTACCGAGCTGCGCCAAGCCTCGCGGGCGCGTTGGCACATCGAAACGCTCGTAATCCGGGACGACCCTTTCGCCTTTTTGGAGATCATCCGCCGGTTGGAGGGAGGGGCCACCGTGGCGCTGCTCATCGATCGTCCCCCAGCGCCCACCGCGGTGACCGTGCAGCTTTTTGGCCGGCCGTTCGCTGCTTCGGTGGCAGCGGCGGAACTGGCGCGCGCCTCGGGTTGCGTCGTCCTGCCGGTGTATATGCCACGCGCGAGCAACTCCTATGAAGCGCACATCCTGCCCGCCGTCCCGTACAACCGCGCCGCCCTTCGCGACCGTGCCGCCCGGCAGCAATTCACGCAGGAGCTCGTTCGCACTTTCGAGCCGGTCATCCGGCGCTATCTCGACCAGTGGTATCATTTCGTGCCGGTTTGGCCGCAGGAACGACGGCAGAGAACGCCATGCGTGGAACCCGGCCTGGTCGAAGTACGAAATCCGGAATCCGAGGCGACTCCATTATGAAGAAAACCTGTGGCTCGTTGGCAATGTTGCTGGCCCTGAGCGCTGTGGTCGAGGCAGCCGGACTGAATCCAATGGTGGCCTCCTGGCTCGCCGGCCAAACCAATCTCCAGTCGTGGTCGGCTGATTTCGTGCAGACCCGGGCGCTGAAATCACTGACCGAGCCCCTGACCGCGACCGGTCAGGTTTGGTTTGCCGCGCCGAATCGGTTCCGTTGGGAGCTAGGCCAGCCCGCACAGACAATCGCTGTGCGCGCGCCGGAGGACTTGCTCGTGATTTATCCGCGACTCAAGCGGGTCGAAAAGTTCCCGCTGACTGGGGAACAGGCCGGCCCATGGCGCGATGCACTCGGGCTGCTGGAGGCAGGTTTCCCGCGCAGCCAGACGGAGCTTGAGAACCAATACAATCTGCTGTCGCAAACCGTGACGAACGGCGCGGGGGAGCTCGTCCTGCAACCGAAATCCGCAGCCGCCCGCCGCATGATACCTCAAATCAAAATCGACTTTAATACCAACGACCTTTCTTTGCTGGGGACGGAGCTGGAAATCCGTGATGGCTCTACCCTGCGCAATGACTTCACAAACGCCGTTCTGAATCCGCGCATCGACCCTCAGATGTTTTCGCCGCAGATTCCTGGCGATTATAAGCTAGTCGAACCGCTCAAAAAGCGCTAAACTACCGGGTGTGGACAACTCATTGAGGCAGGCGCTATCGCTGTTGCCGCACGGACCGGAGTTCCGTTTTATCGACCGTTTGCTCAGGCTCGAACCCGGCGAGACCGGCGTCGGTGAGTACCGCGTGCGCGGGGACGAGCCTCTTTTGCGCGGGCATTTCCCCGGTCAACCGCTGTTCCCCGGAGTGCTCCTAGTCGAAGCCGCCGCCCAACTCGCAGGCGTCGTCGCCCAGAGCGCTCCCGACATCCCTCCCCTGCCCGGCTTGAAACTCACCGCGTTGCACGCGGTAAAGATCCTGGGAACAGCGAAGCCCGGGGAAATCATTCGCGTCGAAGCGCGCGTAACGGGGAGGCTGGCCAACCTCGTTCAGGCGGAAACGACGGCTGCGGTGAACGGCCAGACAGTCATGCAAGGGGCGCTGACCTTGAGCGGGAAGCTGGCGTAGTCATTTCAAGATACCGTTTGCGCCAGGCCGCGCGCGAGAGCTTGCCACGGCCATTGACTTCGAGACCCTCCACGAACCACCACTCGCGCGGCACCTGCCAAGCGGGCAACTTCTCCATGGCAAACTGTTTCAAGGATTCGCCGGTTGTCTCGGTCGCACCGGCTACACACGCGACGATGATGTCGCCGCGCTGGGCGTCCGGGCTGGGAACACCAAAGGCCACGCAGGCGCGCACCTGTGGATGCGTCGCCAAAACGCTTTCGATCATTTCCGGCAAAACCTTGCGGCCCGCAACGTTGATCTGGTCGCCGGCCCGGCCGAGCAGACAGACCTGGCCGTCCGACACTTCGCCCAGATCGCTGGTGCGAAATGCGCCTCCACCGAGGGTCGGACTCGCTTCAGGCCAATACCCTTCCCCCACGGCCTGACTCCGCACCTCGAGGCAGCCGTCTTCCGCGACCGAAACCTCGACGCCCAGCATCGGCTTACCGACGCAAGCGGAGTCCAGTCGCGGCTGATTACTGGCGTCGTAAGCGATTCCGCCGCATTCGCTGCTTCCGTAGAAATTGTGGATTTTGAGTCCTTGCGCGGAGAAGACACTTTGTTCGAGGGCCAGGGTAAGCGGAGCGCCGGCGGAGATCGCCAGCCGAACATTGGTTGGAATTGCGCCGGCGTCGTGCCAGGTCTGCCAGAGTGCGGGAACCGCGGCCAGAGTGAATGCGGGCGCCGCTGCTGCGGCCCTGCGGAGAGCTTCCGGCAGAGTCGCGCCCACCAGGACCAGAGGGATTCCGTGCAAGAGCAACGGCAGCACCAGGTTTGAGAAACCGTACGAGTGCGCCAACGAAATCACCCCCAGATTTAGCCACTCGGGACGAAGCCCCATGGTGGCGACAATGTTATCGGCATCGGCCTTCAATTGCGCCGCCTGGAAGGCCACCAGGCGAGGGTTGCCGGTGGTAGCCGACGTCGTTTTGAGGTGGATTATGCCTGGAGGCAAGTCGCCCGGAATTTCGGGAGACGGTTGCCCGGCTTCCAGCGGACAAACCGCCCCGCCGTCACGCCAGGCGCGAAGGACGGCGAGCACAAAATCGCAGGAGGCGCCTTGGGGAAAAACAAACGGTCTGGAAGCCTTTGAGCCGTTTTCGGCCGACTGTGCCAGTTGCGCAAAAGTCCAGCGGCGACCCGCGGGAAGGTCTATGAGGGCGATTTGATCAGGTCGCCGGCTCGCGATTCGGCGCCAACAATCATAGAGCATTGCCAGTTAGGTAGCGCACGCATTGTTCAACACGTGCACGCAATTTCAATTCTTAACGACAAGGAACGATATAAAAACTGTAAACGAAACACAAGAGCGGGTATTCAGTTACCCCATATCGGGCGTGACCAGATAGGGATATTGCGCCAGTCCCAGACCGGTGGAGGGGCGGTCAGAGGGTCAGAGTACGGAGACGGGGTGGCAACGTCCCAGGGCGTCCCAGAGCGTCCCGCCAAGGGCAATAGAAGATCTCGCGGCGATACGCGATGGTTGATAGTGAATGGCCAGCGGGGGGTAGTGGGCCAGTACTCAGTAATCAGTGGGCCCCCCAATTGTCAGGCGCACGGCCACCGTAAACCCGTCCGAATCAGTGAAAGGTATTGCTTGAACCCGCTGACTGGCGCACAGATAGGGTTTCCTGCAAGCAGGAATGACGCTGTGCGAAGGCCCAACCTGAGAATTTTACGCGCGGAACACCGCGTGAGGTCACGCTGGCTGCAGGAGCGTAACGTGATGCGTGCAAGCCTCGGTCGCGGCCACTGGCGCCGGCTCTGCGCCTTCGTACCGGTTCTCGCGCTCACAGCGTTGTGCAGCTGCGCGAGCACGCGACCTGCAACATCCGACTCACGCCGGTTCGACTTTCAGAGAGACACCTTTGCCTACGCGAATGGATTGGTCTGGGAATATGGCTATGACACCAACGGCGTATGGCGGTCCCACAAACGCGTGCCCCGGCCGGATTACACGCAGCATTGCTTCGTGGTCGCACGGTGCGCCAAGCAGTTCTTTGAGAATGCGCGTTTTGACCCGCTGCAACCTGTTGCGGAAGAGACTACCTACCGGCGATTGATCCGGCAGGTCGTTGCTACCAGTCCGCGCAGGCAGTTGCCGGAGCCGGAGTGCACTGTGATTCCGGGGTATGCCGATTTGCGCGCGTTCAGCACCGCCCACGAGAAGCTATTGAAGGACGAGTGCGGCAGTGCCTGGCGGTCTTACTTGCAGCGGGGCCACTGGCGGATGATTTTCCCGGTCACGCGGCATCACCAGGCAAAAACGGCCAATCTGCTTCTGGCTCATCTTCGCGAACGCGGACCCGCCGTCGTCCATGTATTCTGTTTTCCTCAATTGAGCATCAATCACGCCTTGCTGATCTTCGACGCCAAAGAAACCGTCACGGACATACAGTTCACGATTTATGATCCCGTCGACGCGGCGAAGCCGGGCACGATGGTCTTCGACCGCGCCAATAGGTCCTTTTTTCTTCCACCCAACCCGTATTTCCGCGGGGGCCCGGTAAACGCATATGAGATTTACTGCAAGTGGGACTACTGAGGGAAGCCGAGTGACGGGGTGGTGGATTGATGGATTAATGGATTGGTGGATTCGCGGAGTATTGGATTACTGGAGTCGAGGGGATTGGAGCAGACGGAAAAGAAAATCGATTGCGAGGACGAGAACGAGTGGAATGAGATAGAGGGCGTGAGCCGGCGGCGCCTCCACCAATCCATTAATCCATCAATCCACCACTCCATCACTCCGTGCCTTTCAGGGGTTCGCGGCCGGCATAACCGGCGTCCAGGTCATGCCAAAAGTCGATTCCCACCTCCCCTTCTTCCCAGCACAAAAAGACCTCCCTGCCGTTCAGGACCGCCGGAAAATCGATCAGTCCGCGGTCCAGGTCTTTTACCTGGATTTCGCGCTGGTAAAACTCGTATAAAGTTTCGCGGATATCGGCCAAGGTTCGCACCCAGGTATTTACCAGCTCTCCGCCCAGGTCGCGGCCCGGAGCGAGCCGTGCGTGGAGCCGTTTCTCATGTTTCTGAAGGTCATTCCGGCACTGCACCAGCCTTTTCAACCACAGCCTGACTTGTGGCAGCAGGGCCTGGGCTTCAGAGCGAGTGTAGTGTTTATCAAAACGGTGGTTCATGGGCGAGTAGCGTGGGCAAAGTGTTGGTTCCGATCAGCTCTTAAGCCCAGTGACGTCATTTAATGGAGCCGCCCGCCGTCTCGATTTTTTTTCGGATTGCATCGTTGGGTTCGATGGAGAGCGATTTGGCCCAGGCCTCGCGCGCTTTATTGAGTTGTTTGAGCGCGGCGTAGATGTCCCCCAAGTGGTCGTGCTCCGTGGGATCGGGTTCAGCCGAGAGCTCAACCGCCTTGAGCACCAGGGTTAGAGCCTCCTCCGGTTGGCCGAGCCTGAAATGCACCCAACCAAGGCTGTCGAGGTAGGCACCGTTCTTCGGCTCGGCCTTCACGGCCTTTTCAAGCATTTGCCGGGCCTGAGCAAGGTTGGTCCCGCGCTCAGCCCACATATAACCAAGGTAGTTCAAGGCTTCCGGCCAATCAGGTTTTAGTTCGAGGGATTTCTCAAAATGCCGGGCCGCCTGGTCATAGTCCCCGGTGCGTTCGCAAGCCGCGCCGATCTGGAAATAGAATTCATGATTGAGCCGGGAGGGGTCAGTCGCTTTGGCGATCACCTCCGCCTCGGTGAAGTGGCGGAGGGCTTCCGGGTAGGCCTTTTGCTGGGAATAAGCCAGGCCCGTCCACAGTTCGAGGTCGAAATTCCCGGGAAATTTCTGCCGCGCTTTCTCCAGTGTGGCGAGCGCATCGCTGGTTTGGTTGGCCGCAAGTTGCGCCGCCGCCAGGTAAAAAGAGGCCTCCCGGAAATCCGGGTTCAGCAACATCGCCTTGCGCAGGTATTCGACGGCGTCCGAGGGCTTTTGGTTTTCGTAAGCGATCCTGCCTAGATAATAATAGACCTGCGGGTTGGTGGGGTCGTCACGCAGGATGGCTTCGAGCTGTTCGGTCGCGTGCGGGGAATCGCTGCCGCGCAGATAGATGGAGGCCAGCTTGGCGTGGAGGCGTTCCCGAAAGAGCGGCTGGTCGGGGAATTCCTTGAGGAGCTCCAGGTACACCTGCGATGCCCGGCTGGTCTGCCCGAGGGAATTGAGGCCATCGGCCAGCCGCAGCCGCATCGAAGGCGTGGTGGGCTTCAGTTTGGCAGCGCGCTCCAAAACTGAAAGGGCGCGCACATTAATCTTGTCCTTCAAGGAGGGAGCCTGTAATGCAAAACTGCCGTACAGCTCGGCCAGGCTCAGCAGAAATTCGGCATTGACGTCCGGCCGCGCGGCGGCTTCGTCGAGGACCTTGAGTGCTTCCCCGTCCCGCTTGGTTTGGGCGTAGGCAAGGAACAGGTTTTGGTAACCCGCCAGCAAGCCAGGGTCCCGCTTGATGGCAGCGCGGTCCGTAGTGACCGCCTGTTCGTTTTTCCCCAACTGTGAATAAACCGCACCCAGGCGCGCCAGGACGGTCGCGGAGGCGTCGCGCTGGGCGGCCGAGCGGCGCAACAAGTCGAGCGCCTTTTCCGCTTGCTTGTTTTGGAGAAAACGGTGCGAGACCTCGAGGATGAGTTCCTCGTTGCCGGGGTCGTCCATAGCGGATTGGTAATACTCCTCGAGGGCAGCCTCGGTCTCCTCGTTCATCTCGTGGACGTACCCGGCGGCAAAGTGCGCGTGCGCTGCGGCGAGCCTGTCCGCCGGCATGTCCGCCGGCTTTTCGCCCACGTTCAAGGTCGCGTCAACGCCGGGCTCGCGAGGATTACGGCGCGCAGCCGAGGAGCTGCATCCGGCCGCCAGCGTACTGGTTATGACCAGGACCAGGCCCCAGAACGAACAACGACGCGGCATCTAATGAAACCACCTCCCCCGCTCCTGTGGAGCGGGTCGCGTAAATTCAACCAGCGAACAAACCTGAGTGCCCCTCGCGCTTACTTCTGCCAGGTGCGCTTCTTATGGCGATGGGCGCGCAGTTTCTTGCGCCGTTTATGTTTGTTGATTTTCGCTTTCCGACGTTTCTTTAATGAACCCATAAACAGTGTCTCTCTTCCCGCTCAACAGGTTGGTGCGACAAGTCTCGTGGAAATCTCGGCAAATGCAACTCAGTAAACCACTTTATTGAGCGGGTATTCGATGATGCCTTCAGCCCCGGCCGTTTTGAGCGCCGGGATCAACTCCCGCACCACGTGCTCGTCGATGATCGTTTCCACCGCCACCCAGCCTTCCTGGCTGAGATTGGAAATCGTCGGGTTCCGCAGCGCGGGCAACGCTTTGAGGAGCCGCGCCAGGTTCGTGCGCGCGATGTTCATCTTTAAGCCGACTTTCGCCTCGGCTTCGAGCGCCCCTTTGAGCAGCAGCGCCAGCGTCTCAATCTTCTTCCGCTTCCAGGGTTCCTTCCACGAGTCGTGATTCGCGATCAGCCGCGGCGTCGAGTGCAGCAGCGTGTCGACGATGCGCAGCTTGTTCGCGCGCAAGGAAGAGCCCGTTTCGGTGATATCCACGATCGCATCGACCAACTCGTGCGCCTTCATCTCGGTCGCTCCCCACGAAAACTCGACTTCTGCCTTCACCTTGTGCCGCCGCAGATATTTTTTTGTCGAACTGACCAGCTCGGTCGCGATCCTTTTCCCCTGGAGATCCTTGACTGACTTGACCGGTGAATCTTCCGGAACCGCCAAGACCCAGCGGGCGGTCTGACGCGTCGCTTTGTTGAATTGAAATTCTCCCACCTCCTGCACCTTCGAGCCGTTTTCCTGGATCCAATCCAAACCGGTGATGCCGCAGTCCAGGTAGCCATGCTCGACGTAACGGCTGATCTCCTGCGCGCGAATGAGGCGGATTTCCAGCTCCGGGTCGTCCACATAGGGAATGTAAGACCGGCTGCTGACGGAAATGTTGTACCCGGCCTTGGCCATTTTTTCGATGGTGGCCTCCTGCAAACTGCCCTTGGGCAGCCCAAACCGCAAAACTTGCTTCTTAGTCTTCATTACGTATCTCTAGCCGACCCGTTGGAACCTCGACGGGAGTGCACTTTCGCCACCCTGAGCGGGCTGTGTGACCGCCTGATCTGCCATTATCCCACCCCGAACGCCATCTTTTTTTCCCGAAATTGCGGCTGGCCAAAATGCTTTCAATTCCCATAATGGCCTCCAAGTCAAACTTTCGTATGAAACGACACCTTTCCCCCCTTAGTCGCCGCCAATTCCTCTTCACCGCCGGCACCGCCGCCACCAGCTTCATGCTCGTGCCACGCCATGTCATCGCCGGCGGGGGCGAACCGCCTCCCAGCGAAAGGTTGAATATCGCCGGCATCGGCGTCGGCGGGCAGGGCGCCGGCGATATAGACGCGGTTGCGAAGAATAATAATATCGTCGCTTTGTGCGACGTCGATTCGGTCCACTCCGCCAACACTTTCAAAAAGTTTCCCAACGCAAAACCGTATCGCGACTTTCGTAAGATGTTCGACGAGATGGAAAAGGAGATCGATGCGGTCGTGGTCGCGACGCCGGACCATTTTCACGCCGTGGCGGCGATGGCGGCGATCAAACGCGGCAAGCATGTTTATTGCGAGAAACCGCTGGCTCATTCGATCCACGAAATCCGGGAGCTGATGAAAGCGGCGCAGGAGCACAAGGTCGTCACACAACTCGGGAACCAGGGCCATTCTTTTAACTCCATCCGCGATTTTTGCGAATGGATTTGGGATGGCGCGATTGGCAAGGTGCACACCATCCACGCGGGCTGCCGGGCGGTCAACTCCGGCATCGACCAACTGCCGCACCTGCAGGAGCACAACGACGTGCCGGCCACGCTGGATTGGGACCAGTGGCTGGGGCCAGCCAGGCAGCGCCCGTATCACCCCGCGTACCTGCCCGGGAAATGGCGCGGCTGGACGCCCTTTGGGAACGGAACCATTGGGGATTGGACCTGCCACGTGGTCGATCCAGTGTTCTGGGCTTTGGACCTCGGCGCGCCGACCACCATCGAAGCTCAAGTGAAGGATTATGACCCCAAAACCCAGGGAGATGCGTTCCCCAAGGGCGACATCATCACGTTCGAATTTCCGGCCAACCAGAAACGCGGCGCCGTGACGCTGCATTGGTACAGCGGCCTGGAACGCATTCCGCGCCCGCCGGAGCTGGAGGCAGATGAGAAGGACATCGATACCGGCGCGGCCGTCATCGGAGACAAGGGCACCATTATCTATGGTTCGCATGGCGCAGGTCAGGTGCGGCTGATCCCGCAGGCCAGAATGGACGCGTATCAAAAGCCGGCCAAAACCATCCCGCGCGTCAAAGAACACCATGGGGATTGGCTCCAAGCCATCAAGGAAGGGAGAAAGGCCGGCTCCGATTTTTCGTATGGCGGACCGCTGACCGAGATTGCGCTTCTAGGCGTTATTGCCTTGAAACTTCCTGCCACGAAGCTGGAATGGGATGCGCCGCGCGCGCGCTTCACAAATTCTGCGGAGGCCAACGAGTGGATCAACCCGGCCTATCGCGCCGGGTGGAAACTTTAACTGCGGTCAATCGTTATAGGCGCTTTCGCCGTGCTGGCTGAGGTCCAGTCCGAGGTTCTCCTCCTCTTCGGTGACACGAAGGCCGACCAAGTTATCCACGGCTTTGAGAAGGAGCCAAGTCGCGGCGCCGGCAAATGCGACCGTGAAGCATACACCATTGAGTTGGTTGAAGAACTGGACGCCGCCGCCGGCGAGTGAGATAAGCTGGCCGTCGATCATGCAGGTCCTGCCAATTTGCTCGTTAACTTGGACATTGGCCAGGAATCCCAGCATCAGCATGCCGAGCATGCTCCCGACGCCGTGGACGCCGAAAACATCGAGCGAATCATCGTAACCGAACCTCGCCTTGAGCCGGGTCACCGCAAAATAACAGGTCGAGCCGGCGGCCGACCCGATCAGGATCGCGGCCGGAATTGAGACAAAACCGGATGCGGGGGTAATCGTGGTCAGGCCCGCTACCATTCCGGAGGCGGCCCCAAGCACTTTTGGCTCGAATGGGACGGGATGTGGTTTTCATACGTAACAGTTTATCGCTGCGGTTTTCACTCGAGCTAATTCGACTCAATGCGCCGACATACAGATCCTCGATGAGGAGTGCGAAGTACGCGGCGAGGATGTCAAGACGATTTCTGGAGTCACTCTCATAAATCCGAGATTGACATGGGCGCAAGCGGCCTTCGATCATGTGGTCCATGAAAGAAACCTCATCGAATTTCCCGACGTCGCGCCGCGAGTTTATCAAAACCACAGGCCGGCTTGCCGCAGTGTCCGCCCTGGCCGGTGTCACCCTGCCACACGTCCACGCCGCATCGGGCGGCTTGATCCAAGTGGCGCTTATCGGTTGCGGCGGACGCGGCACAGGCGCCGCCGCGAACGCGCTCGACACCAAGCACGGGCCGGTCAAGCTCGTCGCCATGGCGGACGTGTTCGAGAACCGGCTCAACAGTAGTTATGATACGCTTAAGGGCGCCCACGCTGACAAGCTGGATGTTCCGGCAGATCGCAAATTCATCGGGTTCGATGCTTATCAGAAAGCGATGGACTGTTTGAAGCCAGGCGACATCGCGATCTTCACGACGCCGCTGGCGTTCCGGTGGGTGCATTTCACTTACGCCATCAAGAAAGGGCTGAACGTTTTCATGGAAAAGCCCTTAACGGCCGACGGGCCGACCTCGCGCCGGATGTTGAAGCTCGCCGAGGAGGCAACGGCCAAGAACCTGAAATGCGGCGTTGGCCTGATGTCCCGGCACAGCCGCGCGCTGCAGGAGCTGCAACAGCGAATTCAGGGCGGAGAAATCGGCGATGTGATCCTCCTGCGCGGCTACCGGATGCATGGGCCGGCGGGCTGGGCCTTCTCGACGAAATGGCCGGGCACGCCCAGCGAACTCCTGTGGCAAATCCAGCGCTTCCACAGTTTCCTCTGGGCCAGCGGCGGCTGTTACAGCGACTTTTACATCCATCACGTCGATCACCTCTGCTGGATGAAAAACGCCTGGCCGGTCAAAGCCCAGGCCCTGGGCGGCCGCCACTACCGGCACGACCCCGACGGCAATCTCTACGTGGACCAGAACTTTGATAACTACTCGGTCGAGTACACTTTCGCCGACGGTGCCAAGATGTATATGGATGGGCGGTGCATGAACGGCTGCAACGACATCTATTCGAGTTACGCCCACGGCAGCAAAGGCCTCGCGATTGTATCGAAATCGAGCGATTGCGGGTTTCCTTCGACCACGTTCAAGGGGCAGAACATGCAACGCTCGAACATGCTCTGGACCTCCAAAGCAATTCCCGACGAGCAAGACCCCTACGAAAACGAATGGAATGACCTCATGGAAGCCATCCGCAACGACAAGCCGTACAACGAAGTCAAACGCGGCGTCGAGGCTAGCCTGGTGACGAGTATGGGCCGCATGGCGGCTCACACGGGCCAGGAAATCATGTACGAGGAAATGCTGAATTCGGAGCACGAATACGCGCCAGGGGTGGAAAAACTGACGTTCAGTTCCCCTGCCCCGCTGGTGGCCGACAAGGACGGGAAATACCCTATACCAATGCCCGGGATCACGCGGAAAACAGAATACTAAGGAGGCGAAAGAGGCGGATGCTCCTGGTTGAGCCAGCCTTGCCGAAGCGCGTATTGGACGATTTCGGTGCGGCTGCGGAGCGCGAGTTTTTCGCCGATTCGGACCTTGTAGGTTTCGACGGTTTTGACGCTCAGTTGCAACTCAGCGGCGATTTCCTTGTTGCTGAAGCCCCAGGCGATGCGGACGAGGACCTCGCGCTCGCGCTCGCTGAGGGCGGCGGTTAGCGTCTCCCGGCCGGTGGCCATGCCCGCGACCTGGCGTGCCAGCGCTTTGCTTGCCAGGGCCGGCTCATAGTGGAGGCCGCCCCTGGCGACGGCGGCGATGGCGCGAATCAGTTCGTCGCCCGCCGAGCGTTTAAGGACAAAGCCGGCGGCGCCGGCCTTGCACAACTGGCTCAAATAACTTTCGTCCTCGTGAGCCGTAAGGGCGATGACTTTCAGCTCCGGGAATTCGGCTCTAAGGAGGGCGGTGGCCTGAAGTCCGTTCAGGCGAGGCATGGAGAGGTCCATGACGACTACATCCGGTTTGAGCTCGCGCGCCTGAAGCAAGGCTTCCCTGCCATCAGCAGCCTCGCCAACGACCCGCATATCGGGTTGGCTATCGATCAGCAGGCGCAAACCGTCCCGGACGATCTTATGGTCATCGGCCAGGAGAATTCGCAGCTTTTGTTTCTTCATGCGGGCCGGGCATCCGCCGCGGCAGCCGCCGGCTGCTCCAGCGGCAGTCGGACAAAAACGGTAGTGCCCGCTTCGGGTGTGGATTCGATGGTAAAAGCGCCGCCGACCAGCTTCACCCGCTCCTCCATCCCCAGGAGCCCCAGTTTGTCCTGCGCGATGGGATGTTGCATCACAGCGTCGAAGTCGAATCCTTGTCCGTCGTCCTCAACAATCAGGGAGACGGAAGCAGGGCGCCGGTCCAACAAAACGCTCACCCGCCTGGCTTTCGCGTGGCGCACGATATTGGTCAACGCCTCCTGGGCGACGCGGTAGAGCGCGGTTTCGAATTCGAGCGGCAGTCGTTGGTCGTCGAGCCCGGCGCTATGAAAATCGAGGCGCAAGCCGGTGGTTTCGGACCATTCCGTCGTATAGCGGCGCAAGGCTAATTCGAGCCCCAGATCGTCCAGAGCGGAAGGCCGTAACTCCCAGGCCAAGCGATGAATATCGCGCATGAGGCCTTCGGTGAGTTTTTCGAGGTTGGCGATGCTATCCTGGACGGGAACGGTAAAGGGCCCTTGTTTACGAAGAATCTGCAGGCCGAGCTTCAAGGCGGTCAGGTTCTGGCCGAGTCGGTCGTGGAGTTCGCGGGAGATGCGTCCGCGTTCCGTTTCCTGCGCTTCAGACAGGCGGCGGAGCACTTGCTGATGGGCTTGCTCGGCTTGGCGCCGCTGATGGATTTCGGCCTGGAGCGCCCGGTTGGCATTTGAGAGTTCCGAGGTGCGCTCCTGGACGCGCGCCTCTAACTGGTCGCGTTCGCGCTCGAGTTCCGCCTCAGCCTTTTTGAGCGCTTCCTCAGCGCGCTTGCGTTCGATGGCGTAGTGGATGGCGCGAGCGGTCTGCCGGCCGTAGGCCTGGCCTTTGATGAGGTAGTCCTGGATGCCGCAACGAACGGCTTCGAGACCGACGGCCTCGTCCTCGACACTCGTCAGGAGCACGATCGGCAAATGCGGAGCGGCCACGCGCGCGCGCAGGTAGGTGTCCGGCCCGGTGCTGTCGGGCAGGGACAAGTCCAGCAGGAGCAGATCGAAGTTTTGCGCCTCCAGCAGTCGAATCGCCTCGGCGAGACTCTCGGTATGGTGGAATCCGAAATGGCCCAGACTGTTTTGCGTGAGGCATTCCTGCAACAGCACAGCATCTGACGGGCTGTCCTCGACGAGCAGAATTTTCAACGGGTCCGTTTTCACTGCAAAAGTTCTCGGTTTTGTGTGCGGAGCCCGCCCGGAGTCCGGAGCGGGGGGCCATAGCGTTACGCAGCGAATATCAGCTTGCAGAAAAGGTTCCGGTGGCACGGGCTTTCGGCGGCAACGTGACAATAAAGAGCCAGAACGATTCGATGGACCGAACGACGTTAAGAAACTGTTCGAAATCGACCGGTTTGGTAATATAACAATTCGCGTTCAATTGATAGGCTCGGAGCACATCCTGTTCGGCTCGCGACGTGGTGAGCACGACGATCGGGATCGTCTTGAGGCTCTCATCGGACTTTATTTCAGCGAGCACTTCGCGGCCATCTTTGCGGGGAAGATTGAGGTCCAGCATGATCAAGTCCGGCCGGGGCGCGCCGGCAAACGGGCCTTCGCGCCGCAGAAACTGCATGGCCTGGACGCCGTCCTCGACCAGGCTGAGATGGTTGCGCACCTTCGCCTCGTGCAAGGCTTCGATGGTCAATTCGGTGTCGCTGGGGCTGTCCTCGACCAGCAGGATTTCCACGAGCCTGGGTTCAACTTCGGTCATACGACAGGTTCTCTTATAGCAGGAGTGGTGGGAATTGAGAAGTAAAATGTTGAGCCCTGGTCGACCTGGGACTCGAGCCAGACGGCACCACCGTGGCGCTCGACGATTCGCTTGCAGATGGCCAGGCCGATTCCGGTGCCGGGATAGGTTTTGCGCGTATGAAGTCGCTGAAAAACCTGGAAGATACGCGGAAAATATTGGGGATCGATCCCGATGCCGTTGTCCCGCACCCAGAACACCCAGCGGCCCGGCTCGGGTCGCGCTCCAACCCGGAGTTCAGGGGGCCGCTCACTACGGAACTTGATGGCGTTAGCGATAAGGTTTTGGAAGAGCTGAACGATTTGGGTTGAGTCGGCTGGCAAGCTGGGCAGCGGCTCCCGGTGGATGCTGACCTGAGCCGCCTGAATGCTCGTTTGGAGGTTATGCAAAGCGTCGCTGAGCAGACTGTTGAAGTCGGAGACCGCAAAACCGCCGGGCTGAGTTCCTACCCGTGCGAAGGCGAGCAGGTCGGTGATGAGCCGTTCCATCCGGGCAGCTCCCTGGGCGGCACCCTCGACGTATTCGATAGCCTTGGCATCCAGTTTCTCCGGAAAACGGTGTTGGAGCAGCCGCACATATCCGCCGACCGCCCGCAAAGGTTCCTGCAGGTCGTGGGAGGCGACGTAAGCGAACTGTTCGAGATCGCGATTTGAGCGTTCGAGCTCTTGGGCGGTTTCCTGCAGCACCTCCTGGGCGCGTTTGCGCTCGGCGATCTCGACCTGGAGCCGGGTATTAGCCGTTTCCAGTTCGCTGGTGCGTTGCCTTACCAACTCTTCCAGGCGGTCCCGGTAATGGGCGAGCTCTGCCTCGGCCTGGAAGCGATGGATGGCTTCCCCGAGAAGCGGCGCCATCGCCTCGATGAATTCGATCGTCCCCGGCGGGAATTGGCCGGGCCGGCGATCCGCCATGTGCACCGCGCCAATGGTTTTGTCCCGATAGCGAATGGGCACGACCGCCAGCGAGGCGAAGCCGAAGTTAACGCAGTTGCCGCGGAAGCGGGCCTGTCGCTCCGGCGTCAGTTGCCGGAGATACGCTGCGGTGTCATCACAACGGAACGAGCCGCCTGCAGTAACGATGGCGAGGTCCTGCTCCTCGAACGCTTGCGAGACGGCACGGATACAGCAGCAATTATCGTGTTGGAGCGAGAGGCACTGTTCCACCTCGATGAAACGCGGTTCGAAGCCGGTCCAGGCTTCATAGGGGATGTTGTCGTGCGAATCGACGACCCGAATTCCCAGCGCCTGGCAACCGGTCCATTTCCCGATGGTTTCGACCACGGCGTCAAGGTACTCTTTTGATGAAGCTTTCTGCGCGAACAGGGCCAGCAAGGCATTCGTGAAATCGCGACGGCGCTCGTTTTCTTTGCGTTCGGTGATGTCCGTGCAGGTGCCGACCCACTCCCGGATGGCGCCATCTTGCTCCGCCACCGGCACGCCGCGAGCGATCACATGGCGGTATTGCCCATCGTGCCTGCAAAGGCGGTATTCCGATTCGTACACGCTCCGGGCGGCGACAGCGCTGGCCCAGACCTTGGTGGCGCGTTCGCGGTCATCCGGGTGCACTGCATTGATCCAGCCCGCTCCCTGGTATTGCGCCCGGGTTTGGCCGGTAAAGCCTTGCCAGGTCGGGAGTTCGTGGATGATTTGTCCCTGGGGGTTCGTAGTCCAGACGATTTGGGCCGTGGCGGTGACCAACGAGCGGTAGCGTTCCTCGTTTGCCTGCAACTCCCGTTCCATGCGCATGCGCATGGTGATGTCGCGCAAGGAGAAAACCAGGACATCCAGCTTACCGTCAGCGCCTAGTACGGGCACGAGTGTCCAATCCCAGTACGTTACCCCCCAGTCCGGGTGCTCTGGGAAAACGAACGGTTTGGCCGTCACCTGGCAAGGGGTCTTGGTGCGGACCACTTTTTCAAAAATGGCCTGAGTGTCGGCGCCGGGGAAGAACTCAGCATGCTTGCGCCCCGGGAAGTCCTCCACGTTGCGCCCCCTGGACCGGGCATAGACTTCGTTGACGCGAATGAAGGTGAGGTGTCTATCAAGGATAATGACTGAATCGGGGGAATGCTCGAAGAGGGCCTGTAAGGAACGGAACGGGTCGCGTAACCTGGCGGTGAGCTTCGGCACGGGCGGGGCCAAAGGCTTCGTGACCCGCCGGGGCGCCGTCCGGGCCTGCACGGGGCGTGTCCGGCGGCGCTTTGCCCGAGGGTCTTTGGCCTTCATCGCCGGTGGCGCTATGCAGGCTCGGGGTGAACCCACGGTGCCCGGTAGGGGCGGTGGAGAAGCCGGTTGGCCTCGTCGTCGCCGATGATGCGACCGGCAACCGGATCCCAGGTGAGTGAGCGGCCGAGCTTCATCGAAAGGTTAGCGAGGATGCAGGAAGCAGTCGAGATGTAGCCCTGCTCGATATCGGCGACTGGCTTTCCACGGTTTGCGATGGCGGCCAGCAGGTCCTTCATGTGGCCACGGATCGCGGGAGCGACATGGCGTTCGAGGTCCTTTTCGGTGCGATCTTCAGGGTATTGCTCGAATTCGTAGGTGACGTCTTTATGGATGCCCTGCCCGCCACCACCCGGTATAAAGTCGTAGCCCATTACGCTCGCTTTCAAGGTGCCTTTATCGCCGTAAAAGGTCGCTGCCCACGGATATTTGGGGTCAGGCGCATCGCCCCAGGCGCGATGCTGCCAGACGATTTCGAGGTCGCCAAAATCAAAGGTGGCGGTCTGCGTATCTGAAATGTTCGCCTTGCCTTTCTTGTGGACGAGGATGCCGCCGGCGGAGCTGACAGTCTTCGGCCAGCCGAGGTCGAGCATCCAGCGCGCCATGTCGAACATGTGAATGCACATGTCCCCCACGATGCCGTTGCCGTACTCCATGAAGCCGCGCCAACCGCGGGGATGGACCATTCGATTGTAGGGCCGCATCGGGGCGGGCCCGGTCCACATTTCATAATCGAGGTTTTCGGGCGGAGTCGTGTCGGGCGGGTTATCGTTCCCCCGCATGTGGTAATAACAATAGATCTCGACCAAACCGATTTTGCCGAGCTTGCCTTCCTTGATGACGGTGTCGCGGGCCTCGATCAGGTGCGGCGTGCTCCGGCGCTGGGTGCCGACCTGCACAACGCGCTGGTGCTTGCGCGCGGCGGCCAGCATCGCCTGGCCTTCAGCAATATCGACGCTAATGGGTTTCTGCACGTAGATATCGGCCCCCGCCTCGACGGCGGCGATCATGGGCAGAGCGTGCCAGTGGTCCGGCGTCGCGATCAGGACCACGTCAAGGTCTTTCTCTTTCAACATTTCGCGATAATCGGCGTAAGTGCGCGGTTTCTTTTTCGAGGCCTGGCGCGAGGCGACAATGTCAGCAGCTTCGGCAAGCATGCGTTTATCGACGTCGCAGAGAGAAACCACCTCGACAGGCGCGACCTGGATCAACCGCAGCAAATCGCTCTTGCCATACCAACCTGTGCCAATCAGGCCAACGCGCTTTTTCTGGTCTGCGAAATCCGCGGCATAGCTGCCAATGGCCGAGAGGGCCAATCCTGCCGCGCCGACTTGAAGGAATTTCCGGCGGTTCATGGGGACCCTTTTAGGAGGAAGGGAGGTTGAAAGCAAGCAGGGAGTCGGGTGGACATGGAATGGACTGGGACGGGTAAGGTCGGACCGCCCCAACGAATCCGGCCAGTTCCTCGGCGCCGCCAGGCTAACAAAGGCTGTTACTTCGGAAGAAAGTTGCTTAAGAAGAGGGTGACGGATGATGCGACGGCTCCAGCGCCATGCGGTCCGACCGATGAACGACCTATGAAAAAGCTTACTCTCTTGCTTGCGTTATCTACGATTGGGCTCGGGGCGCTGTGTGTAGTCCAGTGGAGAAAGCTGGCTGAACAACGGGTGCAAACCGCCGCTTTGCAGGGCGAGGCGGTGGAACAATCCGAGCGGGTTACGAGTTTGGAGGCGGCCAAGGACCGGGCGGAGAGCCAACGACGTCAGTTGCTCGACCAAACGGAGGAACTGGCAGCGCAACTTCGTGCCCGGCAGATGGCCGAGAGTAACGCGGTCGTCGCGACCCCGACTAATCCCCCACCGGCAACGGCTGAACCGGCAAAGGGAGACAAGGCGGGTTTGGGAAAGGTGCTCGCGAAGATGATGGAGGACCCCGACACGAAGAAGTTCATCCGCGACCAGCAGCGCGTGATGCTGGACCAACTTTATGGTCCGCTGGTGAAACAAATGGGACTCAATCCGGAACAAGCGGCAGGCTTTAAAGACCTGCTGGCCGACAACATGCTTAAAGCGACGGAGAAGGCCTCCTCGTTGTTTGGCGGCTCAGCGGTGACCAATCGCGCGGCGGCGATGGAGACTATGAGCGCCGAACAAAAGAACTTCGACGACCAGTTGAAAGCATTCCTGGGCGACACGCGCTACGCGCTACGCGCAGTATAAAGACTACCAGGAGACTGTGGGCGAACGCACGCAACTGAACCTGTTCAAACAGCAAACGGGGGCGGACCTCGGCTTAAGCGACCAGCAGACGGCCCAATTGCTGTCGTTTATGAAGGAGGAGAAAAAGAACGTTGCGGCCACAGGAGGGCAACCGCTGGGGGGCGCAGGGCAGGACCAGGCAGGGCTCCAGGCGATGCTTTCGGAGGAACAGGGGCAAAAGCTGCTCCAATCGCAGGAAACGGTCAACCAGCGCATCTATGAGCGTGCCCAAGCGATGCTTTCGCCGGAATAATTGGATGCGTTCGCCAGGTTCCAGACGAATCAGTTACAGATGATGCGCATGGGGATGAGCATGGCGCGCAAAATGTTCGCGCCGGAAACTTCGGAAGGTGCTGCGACGACGGGACAGTGACTCGCGGACGGCATTGGCCGACCCCGGCGCCGCGCGTTGAGACAACGCGCCCTATCGACTATCGGCGGCTCAGACCCGCTTTGTGAGGGTCACACCGATTTTGAGAAGTCTCGCCACGTCCGCATCAGTCTTGGCCTCGGCGTAGATGCGCAGGATGGGTTCCGTGCCGGAACCGCGCACCATCAGCCACGAAGTGTCCTGGGCGATGAATTTAACCCCATCGTAGGATTTCATGTCTGCCAGAGGGGATCGGAGCAGTTTGGCCGGCGGACTTTTCTTCAGGAACTCCATCAGCTCGCTCCGCTTCTCCAACGGGAAATGGGTGTCGATGCGGCCGTAACGGTGCGGACCGAATTCTTTCTCCAGCCCGGCGATGAGCTTGTTGACGGAGACGCGCGCGGTCGCAAGCATCTCGAGCAGCAGCAATCCGGCAGCGATGCCGTCGCGCTCGGGAATGTGGCCGGCGAAGCCGATGCCGCCGCTCTCTTCTGCGCCGAGCAGCACGCCGCCTTTGAGCATCTCGGCGGCGATGTATTTGAAGCCCACCCCTGTCTCCGTGAGTTCGAGCCCGAAGGAGGCGCACATCTTGTCCACCATTGAGGTGGTCGTCAGCGCTTTGACGACCCTTCCCCTGCCCTGGCGCTCGATGAAGAAATGGCGCAATAGCAGGCAAATCAGTTGGTGCGTCGAGAGATAGTTGCCGTGCCCGTCCATGCCGCCGACTCGGTCGGCATCGCCGTCGGTCACCAGGCAAATATCATGCGGATGCTTTCGGAGGTAGGCAGCGCTGCGGGCGTAGTTCTTCTCGATAGGCTCCGGGTTGATGCCGCCGAAAAGCGGATCGTGATTTCCATTCAAAGTCGTTACCCGGCAACTCGTGCCTCTGAGCAATTGGTCGAAGCAGCCTGCGCCCACGCCGAACAGCGCTTCGTGGGCAAAGCGGAGCTTGGATTTGGCGATGAGCTTGAAATCCACCAGTTTTTTCAGCGCTGCGTAATGCGGTGGGCGGAGGTCCCGGATTATGATTCCGCCATCCTTGGAGGCCTCGGCGACCGAGCGCGCTTTCACCGGACTCGCATCGAGGAAACCTTCCACGGCCTGACAAGTGGCTGTCTCCGCTGAACCCCCGTAGTACGACTTGAGCTTGAACCCATTGAACTTGGGCGGGTTGTGGCTGGCGGTGATCATCACACCGCCAACGGCCCGGTGCTGCTTGACCGCGAACGAAACCGAAGGCGTGGGGGTCGGCTCAGGTGTCAGGACAACCTTGAACCCGTTGCCGGCGAAAACCTCTGCGGCACGCCCGCCGAACTCGTTTGAAAGGAAACGCCGGTCATACCCAACGATGATTTTCTGCTCGGTACCGGCGACCGGATTGGCCCGCCAATAATCCGCCGCCGCCTGGGCGACCCGCTCGACATTTCCGAAGGTGAAATCTTCAGCTATCACCGCCCGCCAGCCGTCGGTCCCGAATTTGATCGAAGCCATTTTGGAGAGTGGATGGTTGATAGTCGAGACAGTAGGGAGTCGGCACGGCCTATCTAGCGCCGGGTGGCTACGAAGCTGCTAGAGTCTGGGCCGGGTTTGGTTTGGCGACGGCGGCTTCCGTGATTCTTCGCATTTTCCGCACGGCGGCGCCAAGGTTGCGCTGCCCAAACAGAGTGGTTCCGCTGATGAACGCGTCGGCCCCCGCATGGGCGCATTCAGCCGCCGTCTTGAAATCGACGCCCCCATCGACGCCGATGTGGTAATTCAAACTGCGCTCCCGCCGCCAGGCCTCCGCCTGCTGCACCTTCGGCAGCGTTTCATAAATGAATGGCTGGCCCCCAAAGCCAGGGTTGACAGTCATAATCAACAGCTCATCGATTTGCTCCAGGAAAGGCTGCACCAGGGCGATGGCGGTGGGTGGGTTGACAGCGACGCCGACCTTCTTGCCAAGCGCCTTAATCCGCCATACCAAAGACGTGACCTGCTCGCCCAGCTCGACATGGATGTTCATCTGGTCAGCTCCGGCGCGAGCAAATGGCTCCAACAGAATCTCCGGCTTGGAGCACATCAGGTGAACGTCAAAGAAGAGTTTCGTTTTGGGGCGGACCGTGCGGACCACCGCCGGGCCAAAGGAAATATTCGGGACGAAATGACCGTCCATGATGTCCAGGTGGAGCCAGTCCGCCCCGGACCGGTCCACCCGTTCTGCCTCCTTGGCCAACCGACCAAAATCGGCCGCGAGCAATGAGGGCGCAATAATCATTGCGATAAGCTAGGGAGCGCAGAATGGGTTGTCGAGTCTCCGGTCTCAGGGCTCAAGTCTAGACGCAGAGCGTCCGGATGGACTCTGGGTGAGACTTGGGACTTTGGACTTGAAACCTGGGACTAACTCACACCGTCGCTGGCGCCGGGGTGCCCAGGCCGGGGAGCTTGGGCGGGGATGGTTTGCCCGGGACCTCCGGCAGCGGGGTGCCGGCGGGCGCGCCCATGGGTGGCTCGACCTGAGGTGTGGGCAATGGCGGGGTGAACTTGCCGGTGCGCACAATCTCCTGAACCTGCTGGCCGTCCAGCGTTTCGTACTCAAGCAACGACTTCGCAATCAGTTCCAGTTTGTCGAGATTGCCGGTAATAATGTCCTTGGCCGCTTTGTAGGCGGCGTCGATGATGCGTTTGACTTCACCGTCGATTTCCTGCGCGGTAAACTCGCTATAAACCTTGGCGCGCGTCACCTCGCGGCCGAGGAAAACGTATTCGTCGTCATCACCGTATTGCACCATCCCGAGTCGGTCGCTCATGCCCCATTGCGTGACCATCGCCCGGGTCATATTGGTCGCTTGCTGAATGTCACCAGCAGCACCACTGGAGATGTCGCCCGAAACAATTTCCTCGGCAATACGCCCAGCCATCATCACGGCGAGCATATCGAGCATTTCTTTGCGCCGGCGGTTAAGCACATCCGTTTTCGGCAGCGACATGGTCGAACCGAGCGACTGGCCGCGCGGTATAATAGTAACTTTGTGCAGTGGATGCGTGTGCTGAAGAACAACGTTGACGAGAGCATGGCCGGCTTCGTGCCACGCGGTAAACTTCTTTTCCTCGTCCGTCATGGCGAGGCTGCGCCGCTCGCGGCCCCAACGCACTTTGTCGCGCGCTTCCTCCAATTCCTCCATGCTGACGGCCTTCTTGTTTTCGCTGGCAGCCAGCAAGGCGGCTTCGTTGAGCAAATTCGCCAGCTCGGCGCCGGAATAACCGGGCGTGCCGCGGGCAATGACCGAGAGGTCTACGGAGGGAGACAATTTCACGTTCTTGGCGTGAACCTTCAAAATGGCTTCGCGGCCGCGCACGTCCGGCAGATTAACTGTGACCTGGCGGTCGAAGCGACCGGGGCGCAACAGCGCCGGGTCGAGCACATCAGGGCGATTGGTCGCAGCGATGATGATGATGCCTTCCTGCGTGTCGAAGCCGTCCATTTCGACCAGGAGCGCATTAAGCGTCTGCTCCCGTTCATCGTTGCCGCCGCCCAGGCCGTGCCCGCGGCTCCGGCCAACAGCGTCGATCTCATCAATAAAGATAAGGCAGGGCGTGTTCTTTCGCGCCTGCTCGAACATATCGCGGACGCGGCTGGCGCCCACGCCGACGAACATCTCGACGAAATCCGAGCCGCTGATGCTGAAGAAGGCGGCATCTGCTTCGCCGGCGATAGCCTTGGCGAGTAGTGTCTTGCCGGTGCCAGGAGGGCCAACCATTAGGATGCCCTTGGGGATACGCCCACCAAGCCGTTGGAACTTCTTCGGGTCCTTGAGGAACTCGACCAGTTCGGACACCTCTTCGATAGCCTCGTCGATGCCGGCGACGTCCTTGAACGTTGTCTTGTTACGCTCCTTGGCCAGCAAGCGGGCCTTGCTCTTGCCGAAACTGAGGGCACCCTTGCCTGCCATCTTGATCTGGCGGATGAAGAAGAACCAAATCAAAGCCGCGATAATTACAAACGGCAGGACACTCACTGCAACTTGCATCAGCATCGTGTTGGGCTCGCGCGGTTCGAATTGCGGAAGGGCGTAGAGCGTTTCCTCCATGCTGGGTGTCAAACGAACTTTCGCGCGGAACGGAGACGCCTCGCCCTTGTGATCGCTATCCTTGTAGTCTTTGTAGTATTTGCCGATAACCTCGTTCAGCGCAGGGTTCTGCGGGCTGTAATTGATCGTCGCCTGCTGGATGCGGTTGGATTCTACCGCCTGCTGGAACTGGTACTGTGTAAGCAAATCGCCCGGCGAATCCATCCGCTCCTTGAACAGCATCAGGAGGATAATGCCGCCAAAAATCGCAATCCAAACAATCCATGTGCGCGGTGGCACCTTGAACTCCCCGCCCTTTCGAGAGTTCTTATCGTCGTCGTTATATCTGTTGTCGTCAGCCATTTACTTTAGTAAACGTTGCGGCCAAGCTACCATTAGAAGCCAAGGCCCGCAACCAATGCAATTAAAGCCGTAGCCAGCCCCATTGCAAGCGGTGAATAGTGCCTCTTGTCAGCTTAAATCGTTCCGAAATACGCATTCCCTCAACCCAAAAGACCTCTCCACGGGCAGTTTCGGCTACGAGCAGCTCATGCCGCTGACGGCGTGGGACCTTCTGATTCGTGAAGAAATCCTGCAATTTGACCTCTTGAGCCATCCCAATCGGCAGAAATCGGTCGCCCGGCCGCCAATGGCGCACCAGAATTGCCGAACCCACCTTGTCCGCGTCGAAAAACTCACGTTCAGCGTCTGCCTTTGGCCTGGCAACACCCCTCTTTGTCTCAATTCGCCACTGGAGCCGGACCCCGTCGAACCGCAACTTGCCTGCTCCGCCGGTAAGGTTCAACCTCCGGCACTTTAGATTCGACAGCCCCTTTTCAGGTTGTTGAAGGACTAGCCGCCCAGCCGCATTACGGGCGACCTGGAGCAGATTCAGCCCCGGGACATTGATGGGGTCGCGTGCGTTCAACCGGAGTCGCTCAACCAGATCAAACTCCGGCCCTACTCCACGGCGCAACAACTGCAGATGGACACACCGGCGCTGGACGGCAACTGGCAACGCCTCGAAAGGGGTTGAGCCTCGTGGGGAATCGAGCCAGGCCTCGGCGGCCTGGGTAACGAACTCTGCATCGGCTGCTAGAATGTCCATGAGCCGCAGGACGGTCTTGTCCAACGCCTGCTGATAATGCTTCCGGAAGAGTGGCAGCAGTTCATGCCTGATGCGATTGCGTTGGATGTCCCATGAGGCATTGGTCTCATCCTCGCGAAAAGGAACATGCTTCTCCGCGGCATGCTCCCGCAGCGCTCGTTTCGGCAGGTCTAACAAGGGACGGACTAATTCGATTTTCGGATTGGCGGGCGAGAGATTCCGCCATTTCATTCCCGCCAGACCTTCACCGCCGCTGCCGCGCAACAACCGAAGAAAGAAAAGTTCGAGCTGATCATCGGCGTGGTGGGCCAAGGCCACTGTGGGAATCCTATGGTGAGTAGCATTGCGGGCGAGGAAAGCGTGTCGCAAATTCCGCGCCGCCATCTCGATGGAACACTTGTGGCGGTAGGCAAAGGCGCGCACATCGGCCCGCTCGACGATCGCGGTTAATCCGAGACGCTCTGCGGTCCGACGGACCAACCTTTCATCGGCGTGGCTGCTGCGGCCGCGAAGCTGATGGTTCAAGTGCGCGACTGCCAACAGCCAGCCGTGTTTTTCCGACAAGGCCTGCAACAGATGCAGTAACACCATCGAGTCCAGCCCGCCCGACACAGCAACCAGAATCCGTTGTCCGCGGCGCAACAGCCGGCGACTGAGGATAGAATCTTCGACGTGCTCAAGCAGGTTGCCCACGAAGGAAAGGCTACCCCATCGAACACACCGGGCAAGCGGATTGGCAGCGGCTTGCGAGGGTAGGGCGCGTTGTCTCAACGCGCCACCGCTCTGAGTGGGTGTCGTGCAGCCAGTAAACGTCGTCCGTTGGCGGAGCTCTGCCGTGGTTTGAGGACAAACCGCCCCACCCTTGGAGCGGTCAGCAACGACTCCTGGACTCCTGCTTATCTCTTAGTCCCTTCTTGACTTTACACATCCCAGCCTGAGCAGACATCACGCATCAACGCCCCCCGCCTCAAATCTCCGCCTCGTCTTCGTGCATATACATCGAGACGTTGGTGAAGCCTTCGGAGCCGGCCAGTTCCGATTGGAGCTCGCTGGAACGGGAGGTATCACGAAGCAGCAGACGGTAGGTGATCTCGGTGCCGTCGTTGGTCGCGCGCCGCTCGCTGGCGAGGTCGAGCCGGGTGGCATGACGTTTGAGAATTTCTTTCAGAGCAGCCAGCCGGGGAGTTACTTCTCCTGTGACGCGCAAGCTGAGCACCGCATCGTAGCGACGGCGGGTGCCAAAGTACATGAATCGCAGGCAGAGAAAGGCCGCGCCAACGCCCAGCGCCCCCAGGGCCGCCGTCGAGAAACGCGTCGTGCCGATCGCGACGCCTTCCATAATGCACCACAGGACGAAAGTGGTATCCCGGGTGTCTTTAAGCACGTTGCGAAACCGAACGACGCCGAAGACGCCGAGCAAGCCGAAAGCGACGAACAGATTCCCGGCCATCGACACCATCAGCAGAGCCACCAGCAGGGGCATGACCGCGAGGGCGCCCACGTAGGTCCGGGAATAAGACAGCGCCTCGTGCGTCCACATGTAAACGAAGCCGATGAAGAGCCCGACGGCAAACGCCAGAACGATGATGAAGAGAACAATCAACGGATCCGGAGTCCCCGGCCAGACCGAACGAGTCAAGTCGGACCGGGCGAGTGAATTAAAGAATTCATTCATAACACGAGTTCCTCCTCCTGCTCGGTCAGCACTTTCCGTTGCCATTGAAGCTGCTGCGCATAGACGCAGGCGGAGTACTTGCAGACCGAAATCTGCTTGAGATTGAAGATTTTGGCCAGCTCGAACATCCAACGGGGCGCCTGGTTGTCGAACTTCAACTCCAGGACGACCCCATCCTTCGGGAACGGCGCCATGTAAGGCGGCAAAAACGGACGCCAACCGCGCTTCGGGACCTCCATTCGCCCATCGCCATCGTACCGGCTGCCATGGATATAGCGGTCGATCGTCACGCGCAGTTCGTCATCGTTCTCGGATTCGTAAATCTCGCGGTAATACGAGATGAAGATTGCGCCCCGGGCGCGAATGGTATTGGCGAAACGCCAGAAATCATCGCTGACATCGCGCCGACGATTCCCATGCACCAGGTGGGTAGCGTCCGCACGGTAAGGCTCCTCCGGCGAGCCACTGGTCAGGATTTGCCGCACTCCGTCGCGGCTGATCATGGCGCGGTCCTTGCAAACGACCTCACCAACTCGCCGTTTGATTTCTAGAAACGCGGGCCGCTGCCAGTCATGGTCATAGAAACGGATGCGCAGTTTCATGCGGTTTTTATGGCCGGTGTAGGATTGCCGAAACAGGAAGAGATCAGGCGAATCCATGTAGAGACTGATCACCGGATGCCCGCGGATGTGCCCGGAGCCGTTGTGGGGCGAAGGCCGGAGATAGCTGCTTACGAAATCGGCGATCGCGACTGCGCGGGGCTCTTCGATGATATACTTCAGCTCGTAACGCGCGCTATGAGCCATACCTCAGGCGAGGGCTGCCCCCACCCGCTGTGCGCGCTTTGGAGCGCTTCGCGCGGCCCTTTCAAAACGCCTCGTTTCATGGGTCAATACCTCGCACGCTAACCGGATGCAATCCAGCGGCCTCGGGCTGAAAACCGTCTCCTTGCCCAGCATGACGGCGTCCGCGCGTTGCCGGGCGATGAGGGACAAATCCGACAACTCAGCCCGCTGAGGCAGGCCCGTTTCGGCGAAAGCCTCCAGTACTTGAGTCGCAACCACCACCGGTTTGCCTGCCCGTCGCGCCGCGGCGACAAGCTGTTCCTGGACCTCCGGCAGGCGGACATAACCGACCGCCAACCCGAGGTCGCCGCGGGCTACCATAACGCCGTCAGCCTCTGCGATGATTTCCTCGGCACAGTCCACGGCGGCGACGGTTTCGAATTTTGCCATCAACCGAACGTCGACCCCGAGATGTTTGCGCGCCTCACGACGCCCATACCGAACGTCATCGGGAGAGGCGATCAGCGACAGCGCGACCCAATCCGGCAGCGCATTCGTTTCCGCGAGAGCTTCCAGGAGAAGGCGGTCCGGAGGCGTGACTACCTTAAAAGGACTTCGACTGTCCGGCAGAAATAGTGAATTAGACGATTTGAAGGGGATGGCGCCATGGACCAGGCGGGCAACGACGCCATCGTCGCGCCGCTCATCCACGACAAAATTCAGGCGCCCATCACAGAACCACATCCGCTGGTTCGCTTTCAATTCCCCAAGCAACTCCGACAATCCCGGCAACGGCACCGGGACTACTCCGTTTTGCGCAGGGGCTGCCCGGGCAATTTCCGGGTCCCAGAACAAGACCCGGTCGCCGATGGCAAGGCGCAGTTCCTGCATTGTGCCCGTCCGGGGGCGCGATGAGGGGAGATCCAGCAATAATTGAACGGGTGTGCCAGCAGCCACAGAGGCGGAGCGCACAGCCAGTGCGTTCTCAGCATGGGGCCGTTGCCGATACCCGCACGGCAGCCGGAACCATTTGGCACCCAGTTGGATAGCACGCCGCAAGTCCTCCGATCGCTCCAGGGTCGGACCGACCGTTGCCATGATTTCCGGCACTTTCCACCGTTCCGTTGCGAGTGTCTCCAGCTCAGGCTTACTCTTCACTTTTTCTAATTAGCTATACTCGACCGGATGAGCAGTTTCCAGACCGTAATGTTACGGAATTGTGACGCTTTGGCCGGATCAAGTCAATCCACTTCCGCGAGCAGCAACTGCACTCGCCGCTTGGATTCGCCCAGCACAACAGCGGTTCCGAAACCAGAGTTTCGGGCCATCGCGCAGGCCTCCTGGCTCTCAAAGTAGGTCTTATTCTGCGGCGCGTGCGCGCAGATGCTCCGGGCCGCTGCATTCAAAAAATCGAACACCAGGAAGCCGCCCGGCATCAGGCCATCTCTTACGGCCTGCAACAGTGCCTCGCCATGATGCCGTCCGTAATGGGATAGGAGCACGCCCCGCGACAGAACGGCCCCGGCCTTGGGACAGAGTGAGGGAAGCTGAAAACAATCGCCGACGACAAACCTGCATTGTTTGAGCTGCTTCGCCTCCGCCACGCGGATCATTTTCTGGCTAATGTCCACGCCGACACCCCAGGCGAATCTGGATACCACCTCTGCGAGGACGAGACCGGTGCCGCAGCCGGCGTCGATCACGCCGTGCCGCGCACAGAAATCCTGGCGCTGCTTAACCGCCCTAAGTGCGTGCCGCAAAAACCGCGCGTACCCCTCATCTTCATTCAGGTGGCAAGCGGGGCATGCGAGTTCGCGGTCCCAGGTGGCAGCTTTGGCATCCCAGCGAGCGGCAATGGCCATGAGTCGCCGCGTTTCGTAGAGCCCCTGGCTGTCTTCGCTATCCCGGGACGAACCCTGGCTCATAGGCGGAGCCGGCCTTTCAAGGCGTGGTACGTGGCGAGCAATTCGTCCTGGCCTGGATAATCACGCCAATGCCACCGCTCGGGCATTCCGAGTTGGGTGGCGATAATGCGGCGCACGAGCTGAGTAGGCACGTTTTGGCCGTCATAGACACGCCGGGTGCCGTCGTTTTCCTGGACAAACAGGTAGCCGAATTCGGCCCGCTGCAAGCGAGCCAGCTCCGCAAGCGAGCCGAGCGGCACGCTCATTCGCTCCGATAAGTGAGGCTGGACCTGAATCGCGGCCGGGAAGATGTTCAGGTGCGCATGATCGACACAGCAAACTCCCTTGCTCCACTCGGGCGCGGGGCCGTGCTCGAACACGAGCGGGGCTACTCCCCAGCGTAAGCGAACAGCCTCGCTGATAACCGCTAATAGTCGCTCGAGCCGATCGAAGGCCGCAGGCCGCAGGTGGGCCAGAGACAGAATGTGCTGGCGTGTCAGCAGCAGCAGCCCTCCTTCCATGAATTCACCCAGGGGTGGCATCACCACGAAATCCTCGTCCTCATAAACCACTCGCGATGCCAGGCGGTTCCCCATCATGCTCGAGAAGATACTCAGGCCGTCGTTTTCCAACTCCGCGCAAAAGGCGCATTCGTAGTTGGGCCGGCCTGTGGATGACGTTTCGCCACACCGCGCGTCCGGGGCGGTTTCCAAGTGAAGTGAGAAGGCATCAGCGCCGAGTGCTGCCAGTGCCCGGGCGCGGTGCAGAAGTCGCCCGTTTTCAGCGGACGTGTCGGGAACGAACAGATCCGACAGCAGCATCCGCTCGTCGCGCACCGGGCGCGTGAAATCAATATGACCGGGAACCATGCCGGCCCAGCTTCGCAAAGACTGGCTCACCCAACAGCCAAGGTGGCATTCCATGACGGCGCGGTTGGAACTGCCGCTCAGCAACCGCTGGAGCCCAGCCACACCCAGGCTGCCCAGCACCGTGGAGGTCAGCGGCCCGGGAAACCCTGCGTAAGCCTCCAGCGCCAGACCGGCGTCATCCACCAGCACCGGGCGGCCGAACATCGACGCTGCCGCGCGGGCTTTTTCGGCGAGGGCCTCGGAAAAGCTCCGGCTCTGCAACTCCGCCATCGGCTGCCGCGGTCGTTCCAGCACGATGCGCAGGCGCTCCAGGTCCCGGGCGAACGGCGCGTACTTGGCGGGATTCGAGGTGACGAGCGTCAGCATCGGAGCTTTTCGCGCACCAGGACCAGGGCGGAGTCCGCGACTTCGTCAGGGCTCCCGCGCTCGGCATCCAGAAAGACCATGTTTGGGGTGTGTCGAGCCAACCACCGATAAAATTCCCGTTCGCGCGAGTGAAAGTCTGCCGTAGCGGTCAATTCGTCCAGGGCTCGAGCCGTCCCGGCTTTCTTTGCGATCCGCGATTGACAGGTCGCGAATGAAGCTTCCAGGACGATAGTAAGGTCGGGCACCCGGACAGCAGTTGAGATTGGACACAGCATCGCGAGCAACTTTTCAAGGCGCTCCGGGCTCTCGGCCGCATGGACAGCCAGGGTGGACCAGAGCGAGCGGTCCATGACGACCAGCCGTTCCGGGCGCGGCTGCAGCAGGCGCATTTGCTCGAAGCAGCCGCTCAAGAAAAACATCGCGGAGGAATGCCACTCGGCGTCGCGGATCATGCGCGTTTTAAAGGAGTCCGAGAACCAGGCTTCATCGGTCCCGAGGCAGGACGGCGCGCCGAGGCTGCGGGCCAAATTGTGACACAAGGTGGTTTTGCCGGCGCCGTTTGGACCTTCGAGGGCAACCACGGACGGCCCGGACGTTGCTGAAGCGGCGAATGGCGGCAAACGGAACGCGTCGAGCGCCAGCCGATAAGCATCGGCGGATGGCGCGAGGTGTCCAGCGACAGTCTTCATGCACTTGGCAGGAAGCCCTTGTCATTACTGCCGTCCGAACGTTTCATGCCGCCAGAACGGACGCTGGCGGCCGGAAGACATTCATGGAATTCCGGCTCAAGGGTGTAGTGTAAATGTATTCGGAGTTCGGCCCGGCCTGGTCGCTGCTGACGTAACCTTCAGCTTCGAGGGCGGCGGCGGTGTCCTCGAGCAGTTGGAGCAACTGTTGGTGACTCAAGTAGTCAAACTGGATATCACCGTCGAGTCCGCCATAACAAAAACTCTCGAAGGACTTTGGATTGGCGATGCGGATGCCGAACCGCGCCGGCTCGTTGTAATAAATCGTGCCGGGGAACGGAATGAGCTGATGGATGGAGATTTCGTGCGGACGCAGGTCGAGCATGAACTTGATGGATTCGTATTGCTCGTCCAGCGAACCCGGCAGGCCGTAGATCCAGCCGGTCTTGGCGCGGAGGCCGGCGGCCATCGCTGCTTTCACTCCCCGCCGGATCTGGTCGGTCGTCATGCCTTTTCTCGCGGCCTGCAGGATTCGGTCCGAGCCGGATTCGACGCCGAAATAGATGCGCTGGCATTCGGCGGCGCGCAAAGCCGAGGCCACCTCGGGGTCCACGCGGTCGGCGCGCATCTGGCCGATCCAGCTCACACCGACGTTACGGGCGGCATAAGCCCGGCAGAACTCCAGAATGTCGTGCTTGCGCAGCAGGAATATGTCATCGGCGAAAAAGATTTCGCGCGCCGCATAGACATCGCGCAAATGTTCGATCTCGGCGATGACCCGTTCATGGAGGCGGATGGCGACGCCATCGCTGCGGACGGTGCCGGTGTAATTGCAGCAAAAGCTGCAGTGATGCGGACAGCCGCGCGAAGCGAGCATCGAGTGGTGCGTGTAGCGAGACAGGTCGTACAAAGTCCGATCAATAAAGGGCAGCTCATCAAGTGCAGTGACTTTCGAGCGGCCCTGGGTCCGCGCGACTTCGCCGCTTTGAGCCCGGAAAACCATGCCAGCGAGGCCGTCAAACCCCTGCCCCGCCTGCAAACAGGAAATCAGCTCAGCGATCACCGGTTCACCCTCCCCCAGCACGACAATGTCGGCGCCGTCGGCCAGCAGGTCTTCCGGAAACAAGGTGGCGTGGACCCCGCCGGCGACGATTTGAATATCCGGGCGGATCTCCTTCAGCTTGCGGATTTGGCGCCGGGCGACCGGGTAGTTTGGCGTAATCACCGAGAAACCGACCAGCGCCGGTTCGAACCGGGCGACCACGTCGAACAGGAGAGTGTCCTCGAGACCTTCCACGTTCTGGTCAAAGATACGCACCTCATGGCCTTGCTGTTTGAGCAAGGTTCCGAGAAACCCAACCCCGAGCGGATACTCCCGGTACATCTGCTTGGGATTGTATGAGCGCGGGACCGCAAATAAGACCTTCATGGGAGTCCTCCCGCCTGCTCGCTCGAGCGCTGAGCCTTGGCCCGCTCGAGCGTGTCCCGGATGGCGGCCACGTCCTTCGTGTAGATATGGCTCGAACCAACAAAGGCGGTCACGCTGCCGCCCGGCACACCGGCGCCTGCGGCCACCTTGAGTGCCATTTTCCCGATGCACAAAGCATCGGCGTAAAACTTCCGAAACGCGTCCTGGCCCCGCGCGAAATAAATCGTTTCAACCGCGCCGGCGCGGACAAGGAACTGAATGACATTGATGCAGGGCACCTTGCCGTTGCCCGGCCCGCACAAAGTCACTACAGCGCGTTTCGTCAGGGGTTCGGCGTGCAGCAGAGCGGTGATATCCTCGAGGTCGTGGCGGTTGTCGGGACCGCGCATCAGGTTCGCGTAACTATGGCCAAGCGAGTTGGGGCCGTCGCCGAAAAAGACTTTGTCCATCTCGTCGAGCATTTGGGCGTCAGCGAGCCGGGCCAGCACCACATCGGGGCTATTGGTGGCAGGAAAAATCGCCTGCACCCCAAGCAATTCGTACCCCTCGTCTCCCATTGGCGCCCCTTTTTCCAGCGTCTGCTCAAGTAACCGGAGCCACGCTTCACCAAGGCTGCCGCATTTAAAATAATTCATGCCCGTTCGCCGCAGTCGTCCGCTAACGTGCCAGATATTGACGGTTTGCGCTGAGAAGTCAAGTGGTCTTTAAGGGGAAACATGAGTCTCTTTCCCCAAAAACTACGGAGGACGAGTGCCTGATGGAAATGGGCTCAATTGGCCAGCTCAGGAAGGTGGAAGCAAGTTGTGTTTTAGCGGGAACATCAATCGGTGGGAAAATTACTTTTGGTCGAGATAGGTCAAGTTTCGGGCACGCCAGGGACGACCAATCTTGAGCAATCCGCAGTAATCTGAATTAAGGGCCGCGAGCGATTTCGACCAATCTTGAGCGGGGAAGGATTGAACAGAGAGACCCGCGACCTCATTCGCGCCGGGCAACCCCTCAAGATCGAAGTGCTTGACCATGTGATCGTGGGGAATCCCAACCATTTTTCTTTACGCGAACTTGGGTATTTTCTGTAGCGCCGGATTATGCCGAGTAACCGGGGTGATTCTTCCAAGCATTGAGGAATCACCCCATTTTCATGTTTCCAACTCGGCATAATTGGCGTATTATTTTATCCTCGAAAGCGAGCATATCCATGAATACATCGGACGATGTAACCGATTGCACTGGCAAGCGAATTCTCGTCCCTGGTGGCAGCAAAGGAATTGGAGAAGCCACCATGAATCACTTCCGTCGGGGAGGACGCTCTGCGCTCGCCACGGCCAGCCGGCTAGCGGTGGCGTCAGTCATCCTACTGGCTCCTCCTGGTCGTAGTCAGACCTGGGTCCCGAACTCGCTGACAGGAAGCTTTTCCTGGATCGCCTCGTCTGCAGACGGGGCGAGGCTTTTGGTGGTGGGCGCTTCCGGGATCTATACATCCACGAATTACGGAACCGCGTGGCTCTCGAACAGCATGCCGGCAAGCCGTGCGGCTTCGTCGGCGGATGGAAGTGCCTTGGCCGTCAGCGACTCGTCAGGAGCGATTTATTCCTCCACGGACTCCGGTGCGACGTGGACTCATCAGAGTTCGCTGGCGTATGGGTTCTTCCACACTCCTGTCAGTCTTGCGTTTTCAGCAGATGGCAAAAAGCTCGTGGCCTTGCTGTCGCCAAGCCCGGTGTTCATATCAACGAATCTGGGACTAACATGGACCACAAACGGCCCGGTTGCCAATTGGACGTGCGTTGCATGCTCTGCCGACTGCAATAAACTGATGGCGACGGCCAGTGACGCCGTTTGGAGGTCTGCCGACGGCGGCACGAACTGGTCGTCGTTTCTTCCGGGTTTTTCAAATGGTGATTGGCAAGCGGTAGCCATGTCTGCCGACGGGACCAAAGTGGCTGTCACGGCGCAAAGCATCCATGCGATGTACACCTCCCTCGATTCCGGGGCGACTTGGTCATCCAATTACGTAAACGGGCAATACTGGAACGCCATTGCGTCTTCGGCTGATGGAACGCGGCTAGCCGCCGCCAGCGGCCTGGGAATTTCTACTTCGACAAATTCGGGAGTTACCTGGGTCCACGACACGACGCCATTCCTGAATTGGTTTTCGGTAGCTGCTTCGGCTGATGGGAACAGGTTTGCGGCGGTTACGCCCCGCAACCTAGCCAATGCGTACACGGTGCCGGCACCAATTTTAAGCATGACGGACCTGAGCGATGCGGCGCGCATTTCATGGACCGCGCCTTCCACCAACGTTGTGTTGCAACAACGTTTGGATCTGGTGTCAGGAGGTTGGACCGCGGTGTCGAGCACACCAACGTTAAATCTCAGCAACCTGCAAGAGGAACTGGTCCTGCCGACTTCGGCGCGGCAAAGTTTCTTTCGCCTCGCAAGCCCTTAGCCGGGCCAGACTAAGCCACCGAGTAAAGAAACGGAGGCACCCCGGCGGTTTTTCAAAATCACTGAGGGATCGCCCCCTTTTTCCGTTTTCATCTCGGCATTATCCGCGTGTCATTTCCTTTTGAGCCTCAACCCAAAAGAAAGGAATGACATTTATGATTGTTCGTTTTAGTCCGCGTCCCGAAGACCTGCAGCGTTTGCAGGCTGGCCCCATTGGTCCGCACCTACCGAGCTTCGCAACTCTGGTTTCGCAGCAAGGTTATTGCAGCGTGACCGGTTGGCTTAAAGTCCGATTGGTTGCGAAATTGAGCCGCTGGCTTCAGCAACATCAGGTCCCCCTCAGCGAACTGAATGAGACGCAAATCGCCGCGTTTTTCAAGGGCCGATGGAAGCGCCTTAAACGGCACGTTGGAGATCAAACCACGATGGCGTTTTTACTTCGGCATCTCCGCCACTTGCCAATGCCCAGCGCGCTGTCCGTGGCCGCGGGCCAGAGAAACACCGCACCCGCGCCCCAAATCCAACCGGCACTCGTCGGCGCTTTGGGCGAGAGGAAGAACCCGCGAAAAGCTACGTAGTTGCGCGGAGGCGGCTACAGCCCGTGAGAAAGACAAGAGGCCAGGTAGGCGGCTCTTAGACAGGACGGGAACCGTGAAATTGAAAAGCAGTTTGACTCATGTCAATCCGACTCCTAACGCGGCTTTGAAAAACCTCCAACCGGGAGGCCCGGCCGGCCGCGCCTGAGATTTCAGCCATCGTGGATTACTGTCACCGCTGCCCATCCACTATCAACCATCCAGTATTGCCCCGCTTCTTCTGTCTTCTTTTTTCCCTCTTCTATTGCCCTTGGCTGGACGCTTGGGACGCTCTGGGACGCCGCCCGCCTCGTCCCAAGACGCTCCGCCCTCGGCCCCTCGACTATGCGTGAATGGCTCAACCTGACCATCCCACGCATGATACTCCGGGACGCTTGGGACGCTCTGGGACGTTGCCACCCCGTCCCCGTCCTTTGACGCTCTGATCGCGCCTGGACCAATCTGGGACGGCTCCGGTACGGCCCTGGGACGGCACCTGGGACGGCCCAAAAATCGCCAAAACCCCTCGGTAAATACGGGCTTGGGACGCTGGGACGGCTAAAAAGCACCCCCCTCCGCGCGCACAACATCTTCCACGCCCGGTGCCGTGGTGCCCGGCGGAGATCAAGAATCAAAAATCTCACCGGGACGCCCAGGACGCCCTGGGACGTTGCCACCCCGTCCCCATCCTTTGACCCTCTGACCGCCCCTCGACCACTCTGGGACGGCTCCGGTACGACCCTGGGACGGCACATGGGACGGCCCAAAAATCGCCAAAATCCCTCGGTAAATACGGGCTTGGGACGCTGGGACGGCTAAAAAGCACCCCCCTCCGCGCGCACGCAACATCTTCCACCCCTTCTTGCCTCCTTTGTCGCCCTTGGACTTTGCCCGTTGGCCTTCGAACTTCGACTAACTTCGATTTAAATCCCCCCGTCGCTCGGACCACCGGCTATCACAGCCGACAGCGCCCCCATCGATATCACTTAATCACAAAAAATATCAGCTACTAACACCTACTACCGCGTACTAACACTTCCCGCATTTTGACGCGAACTGTTATCCGCCTCTTGCCCGCGTCCCCCCACGGAACAGCCTCTGGCAACCCTCAGGGATCGGCCTTGCCAACTCTCGTGGATCGGCCCTGCGATCCTTCATGGATCAGCCTTGCCAGCCCCAGGGATCAGCCTGTCGCACCGCCCTGGATCAGCCTTCGGCAACCCCTGAAACGCACAATCACTCGGTAAACACGGCCTGTGGAAACGTTTCACCCCTGGATCACCCCTCGCCGCAGAAAATAAAATTTATCCTTTATCCTTCCGCCTTCAGCCTTTAATAACTCCCGATGGCTCCCGCTCCCGGAAATCCGTGGTCCCGATAGCTCCCGATGGCTGCCGCCTGCCTGTCCCCGCAGCGGCACCTATCGGCAGCTATCGGCACCATAATTGACATTCTCCCGCGTGATCGCCTCTTTGTGCCTTTTCTGCTCTCTGGTGGCCATTCCGTTCCCGCGCCAACCTTGGACTAACTTGGACTAACTTGGACTAACTTCGCGCTAAATTCCCCCGCCCTCAGTCCCGTAGTCCCGTAGTCCCGTAGTCGACCAATCCTGACCAATCCTGAGCAATCCTGAGCAATCCTGAGTAATCCCGAGTCCGGATAATTTTTCCCGACCACGCACCCGTCCGCCATTCAAGTCCTGCGTTTTCCTCGCTTCCGCAGCCCGCTTGTCATGCTGTCACTCCTGGCTTTAATGAGACGCTGAGTTGTTTGTTCGCGGAACCGGGATGTACATCCAACGATCTCCGGGCGTCCAGCCAACCGGACCCGGGGCCTCGCGCATCAGTCCGGTCAACCTGAGGACATTCTCGAGGTGCTTATTCATGATGGCTTCGCCGGAACCGACTTCTATCATCGTGGGGCCGTTTTGATCAGCGCCATATCCGCCGCGGGCCGCGGACACAATGTCGGGAACGTAATTGGGCCAGGTCCCTTCGTACCAGGTGTATCCGAAAACAAATGGCTGAGGAAGGTTCACTTTTTGTTTCCAGTCGAGCTGCAGTTGAATGAAGGGCTCGCCCGGGACGGTCGCGATGGCGATGTCGTCGTTTAGCAAGATCGTGGAAATATGGACGTCGAAGTCTTTGTTTTTGTCGAAGCGCCCGGTGAATTTCAAGGAATCGTTCATGTAACGAAGTGTTGTTTCCTTGCCCGGTTTTGGAGTGAGCGACTTCGCCAGCTTGATGGCTTCGTAGGAAAGCAGGTGGCCGACCCGCTCTATGGAATTGTAATCCGTCTGGAATGGATCATCAGGACCGGTCCGGCGGGAGCTGATGATCAGCGATTCGATATTCCCCGCGGCGCCTTGAACAAAAAGGCAGGTGAGGTTGGTTCCGAAAGCTTCTTCCACTCTTCTGCATGCGACGCCGGGATAATCGGCCGACACCGCGTAGTTCTGGCAAACGACATCCGCGTGGCAGGCGTAATTCATGATGATGGCGCGCGGCTGGCCTGTGGTGTCTTCAATCTTGATGACGCCAACTTCCGGGTCAACCGGCCCGAACGGAATGCGGTCGGGATTTTCGCACAGGTAATGGTCGTCCGACACCCAGGATTCCCTGGTATGCCCGTCCTCACGGGCGATCAAGCGATTGAAGCCCAGTTGAGGAAAGCTCCTGTGGCCCGCGGAAATCCGCGCAGCAAACATGTTTTTGACGGCGGCGTCCATCGCCTGGGTGATCTGTGCCTCGTAAAACTCTTTGTATTTGCCGCCGGGATCGGAGTGCGTATGAGACGAGCTGAGCACCATTTGGGAAAGCCCGAATTTCTCTTTGCAGGCGGCGACCAAGTGCTCGCTGGTGTAAATGCCCAGATCGACGGAAACGAATGCCAGTCGTTTGCCGCCTATTTCGAGCACCAGGGCACGGGCATTCACTTTGTCGTGGACGGGATGCGTGGTGTTCTCCGGAGTTATGTTGATTTTGGCGGCCCCAGCGAGGAGCTCTCCCTGCCAGACGCACTTTTCCTTCGCTGCCGCCGGAGCGGCCGGTGCAGCCGGATCGGCTGCTCGAATGTTTCCGGTTGAGCCACATGCGCAAATGACCAGGAACGCCGCTCGGCGCGCAACGTGGGAATGCCGGCGATCCAGCATCGGGATTGATAGTATATTCATAGTCGTTCGAGACCGTTACCAGTACGGATGGAGGCGCAGGCGTCAGGCGGTCGCCGATCCAGCCTCGTGGTTTTAGCCACGTTGCCAAGACGGCAGAAATCTGTCCATCCCCGATTCCGGGGAGAGGCCGCACAGGGGACCACAAAACCCGGACTGTTGTAACTTTAACCAATCCAAGGTGTAGGATTTGGCGCCGGAAGGAAGGGTCAGCCCGGAATGGCGCTTAGTTAACCGCACAAACCGAGCCACTTTCGGGCCGCCGCACTCGTACCGGCTCAACGCTCCGCGTCGCCAGCGGCGCGCTGAAAGTGAAAGGTTACCGCAGTGTCTCCGCAGCTACGTTTACGGTCGCACCCAGATGCTGCGGAAGCTGCGACGGGACATCGGTTGGTCGCGATTCGAAATGCCGTCAGTGTCGCGGGTGCCGTCATCACTGAGGAGCTGGAATTCGTTCAGGCCGGTTTGGGCATAAATGATAATCGCCTCGGGATGCAGGCTGCCGAAATCCTCGGTCTTAATCCGGTCCGGTCTGGTCCCTTCGCCTGCCCAGCGGTAAAGATGAAACGGGCCGCCGCCGTGGTACGGTCCGGCGATGATCACGTATGTGCCCTGATAGAATGCCATGTCGCGGATTCCCAGGCCGCCAAGGTCCAATTGAATCGCCGGCCCGAACCGGCCGGAGCGTTCCTCGACGACTTCATTCGGGTTCAGCAGCGGAATGAGCAAAGCTTTGCCATCGGGGATGGGGTTGCGGAAACCGAGCAACAAATGGCCGTCGGGGGTGGCGGACAGACCTTCGATGTTCAGGGCTTCGCGGTCTTTGGGGGCATGGCGCGCTGCCTCGGCGAGATGGAACCGGTCGAAGCGCAGGTCGCTGGACAGGTCATCGAGGAGCCGCTTGTAGGGGCGGCCGACTGGAACCAGGGTAACATCCTCGCCGGTGACATGGATGTCAGTGGCGAAGAGACGGCAGCGGTTGTCGCGCTCCTTCCCATTCTTATTTCGGCCATGTGAGCCGATCCAAAACGCGCGGTCGCCGAGCCGGGCGGCGCCTTCGAGGTCGGCTTCGAGCGATTTGCCGCGGACTTCCAGAAACGCGTTGAAATCGAATTCTTTTATTGGAGGCCCACTTTGGTCCGCGCGATACAGCCGGAGCGTGTTGTTCTCGTCATCGGCGGCGACAAAGAGGTTTGAGCTGACGGGAACGGCGGCCGAGGCGTCGGCCATACCTGTGTAGCGAAGAGGCCGGATGAGCGCGGCTTTGTCGGAGGCGAACGCGCCGAGGGAGCCGGCTAAGAAGAGGCAGAGAAGAGCGCGCATGGAGGGAGCGTGGCAGATGGAGGAGGGGCAGGCAAGAGGGGCGGAAACGAGGAAGCCGTGAAAAAGCGCCGAAAGCACAAAAAGGTGGAAGCGAAAATCCGAAACACGGCAGGCGGTTTTTCGTCTCGTCGTCGTCGTCGTCCCCGTAATCGATCTGAAAACGAAAGGAAGGGAGCGGATCGATTACGAGGACGAGGAAGAGGATGACTTGTCTCGCCACGCGGGTGCGTTCGTTGCGTGAAGGTGAGCAAAGACGTTTGACCGGCGGTGCTGGACGACTCATTATGAGCGCGCATGCGCTTCAGAATTCTGTTGGGGCTGGTGGTGGGCGCCACGCTCCTGGCGTCCGCCCAGAGCACCCATCCGGCCGCCGACACACGCTCGCTTTCCTTGCGTGAATGCATCGACCTCGCCCTGAGCCGCAATCTGGACCTGCGAATCGAGCATCTCACCGCTGACATTGCCGGCTATAACCTCAGCAGCGCTTACGGGCCGTACGCGCCCCTGTTCTCGTTCCGCGCCCGGCACGATTACGTTTCGCAGCCCGGGGATTTCGATCCGCAGAAGATTAATCCCGATTTTCCCTACGTGATGCAGAACGACACTCTCGGTCCGACGCTCGGCGGAAAGCTGCCGTTGGGGCTAAGCTACAATTTCAACGCGTTCACGCGGGAAGACAACGCCAGAACCGACTTCACGAGTGATCCGGCTGACGCGGCGAATTTTCCGGGCGGGATTCGCAGGACGAATAACTATTTCACCGGAGCGAACGTGACGCTGCAACAGCACCTGTTGAAGGACTTCTGGATCGATGCCGACCGCGAGCTGGTGCTCGTGCGACGCAAGGAGCTGAAGATGTCGCAGCAAGCGCTGCGGTTCCGGGTGATGCAAACCATGCTGGCTGTGGAGCTCGGTTATTATGATTTGAGCGCCGCGCGCGAATATGTTCGGGTGCAGGAAAAAACGCTCGAACTGAGGCAACAGTTCGTGGCGGAAACGAGGCGCCGGGTGGAGGTTGGCGATTTGCCGCCACTGGACAGCGAGCAGGCCGAGACCCAACTCCAGAATGCTCTGACGGCTTTGACGGCGGCCCGCGAGGCATTTGTAGCCCAGCAAAACACGCTTAAAAACCTTCTGACTGATAATTTCCGGGAATGGGCGGATGTCGACCTGGAACCGGCCGACGCGTTGCTGGCGCTGCCTGCGGAGAACAACCGGGCCGACAGTTTCCAGAAGGCACTTAGAGACCGCCCAGACCTGATCGAGGCCCGCCTGGCCGTCGAGCGCAGCGACGTCATGGTCAAGTTCCGGCGCAACCAGTTGTTCCCCAACCTGGATTTGATCGGGCGGTATGGCGGGCTGGGGGTGGACCCGGACCCAGGTACCTCGGTCAACAACGCGCTGAGTTTCCGAAACCAGGAGTATTCGTATGGCGTGGTGGTCAGCGTACCGTTGAGCAATGTAGGGGAACGCGGCAGTTACCACGCAAGCAGAGCCGCAAAGCAGATCACCGAACTCCAACTGCAGAAGGCCGAGCAGGAAGTGCTGGTCCAGATCGCCGACTTTGTGAATCGCAGTCAATCGCGTTTCAGCCAGGTGGGGTCAACGCGCAAGGCGCGCACGTATGCCGAAGCGGCGCTGAACGCCGAAGTCAAAAAGCTGCAGAACGGGTTTTCAACCAGCTTCGTGGTGCTACAGTTGCAGGAAATCCTCACCGCCGCGCGCACCGCCGAGGTCCAGGCTTTGGCGGATTACAACAAAACGCTGGCGCAGCTTGCGTTCGCGGAGGGAAGTATGCTGGAACGGAACCGGGTCACGCTCGAGGTGAAGTAGCGGACACCGCGTGGCAGGTCGTAAGTCTTTCGTTTCTCTGCGGTTGTCGCGTCTCTGCGGTTTTTCGGTGCTGTGCATTTGGTTGCGGCTTTGTCGCGCTGTGTCTTTGCGTTAAGACCGGTTTGCATTGTGACGGCTAAACGTCGGGCGGTCTTGCTTGGGATGGAGTATCCGGCGCGTTCTGCGTGTGAACGGCTAGCGCAGCACACGCCCCTTCCCCCAGGTCGTGGCGGCCCGGATCCGTTCCTGTAACGCGTTTTGTGGCCCTATATATAGTGAAAGCAAAACGCGAAAACCAAATACCCGAACCGACATGAACATCACCCCGATAGCCTCGTTCCCCTTCCCTCGACTGGCGGCCACCACGTCAGCAATTGGAGCTCACGCGGGCGCATTGATTGCCTGCAGAGAGCCGCTCCCATCCGAACCCGGCTCAGGTTGGATCAGACCGGCTCAAACCGGTTCAAACCCGTTAAAGCTACAAAGTGGGGGGGGTCACCCCAAGAAGCGCAAAGAAGCAAAGTTGCGACCGAGGAGTTTCGAGCACGAAATTCACGGATAACACGGATGGACAAGAAGAAGCCCGTTTCTGGGTGCGGATTTGGGCCGGAGCGCGCGCGGCTGACTTAAGGAGCCCTCGGCAACAACGTGAGATCCACGAGTTCGCCGGGGCGAATCCTCAGGTTCGAGGGCATGCTGATGCCGACCGGCAGGCCGAGCTCTACGTTCGCGATTTTCACGGGCGCCTGCAACGCGGGGGCGATCGCTTCGAATTGTGTTCCGACCTCGAGGACGGTTGCGGCGCCGACCTGGCGGTTGGGGCCGCGGGTGCGCACCTCGACCCGTGTGCCGGGCTTGGGTTCCTGCAGGATTGGGGGTCGCAGGTAACCGACGATGCGCAGCGAATTGAACGGGGCGATGGACACAATCGGTTCGCCGGCAGTAACCGCTTCGCCGGCGCGGTGGTAGATCACGTCCACCATTCCATCAACCGGCGCACGCAGGGTGATCGGGTTCAGCTCGGCCTCGGTCAGGCGCAGCTTGGATTCCTGGGCCGCAATCGCCACGCGAAGCGAGGCATCGGTGATTTTGGTGATGTCCACGCCGTTGGTGAGCTGGAGCTGGTCGAAATTGCGGGTTTGCTCTTCGACCAGGCGTGTGAGTTCATCGACTTCGTTCTGGAGCCGGCCTTGCGTCGCCTTGGCCTGCTCGTAAAAGCGGTCCGACACGATCTTGTCTTTGTACAACTGCTCGGTGCGGTGGAGATCGGCTTCGGCAAATTGCAGGTTGACCTTGGCACTGGCGAGCTGGGCGCGCTGGCGCATCCAGTCCAGACGCAACTGGCTGTAATCCATCGCGGTGCGCTGCTGCGCGACGACGGGCTGCATGGTGACGCGCAGCATCTCGATGTCGGCCTGGATGACGGCCAGCGAGGCCTCCAGGATTTTCGGGTCGGTCACCAGCACTTGGCCGACCGGGTCACCCGATTTAACCTTGTCGAAGCGGTTGACGGTCAATTGCGCGAGCATGCCCGGTTTATAACAGCTCACGTTGGCCTGAATCGACTCAGCTTGTCCCACCATGCTGGGCGTGGAGGCAAAATCTTTCCAGAGCGCGGCCAGGATGATGATGGATATCACAAAGATAATCAGCGGCAGGAGCCGCAGGCGCGCGTCGCGCCAACGTCCGCTTAGCGGGATGGGAATGGGAGCCGGGGCGCTCATGTGCAGCAAAACGAAATCGTAAGGCAGGTTACGTGACAAAGCGCAGGCGGGTCAAACAGAATAGCGCCGAGTCATTGAGTGAATCGCGCGAGCGCATCTTGATACCACCACCATCTTAAGTGCACACCCAGAGCTCATCCCAATGGTTATTGCGGCGCGCTTCATCTAACGCGCTGAGATTGAGAAAGCCCGCCCGG